>Ga0247813_10000180_pt1 | contig 73154 bp, 58 predicted proteins | sample UWRJL169409C1_FD_180719 | JGI IMG/M metagenome (GOLD analysis project Ga0247813, IMG submission 180719) | Plant litter microbial communities from Arlington Agricultural Research Station in Wisconsin, United States - UWRJ-L169-409C-1 | ecosystem: Environmental > Terrestrial > Plant litter >... | reverse complement strand
ATTATTATAAATAAGTACATATGAACATTTTTGTTGGAAGCCTTCCATTCAGTATTGAGGAAGCAGATTTAAGAGAGTCTTTCGAGGCTTACGGAGCAGTAGATTCAGTTAAAATCATTACTGATAAATTTACAGGAAGAAGCAAAGGTTTTGGTTTTGTTGAGATGCCAAACGATGCTGAAGCTCAAAAAGCAATTGATGAATTGAACGGAGCTACTGTTCAAGGTCGTGCAATTGTGGTTAATAAATCTGAACCGAAACCTGAAGGTGAAAGAAGAAGCTTCAATAATAACAGCCGTGGTGGAGATTCACGCGGAGGTTATGGTGGAGGAAACAGCCGTGGTGGAAATGACCGTGGTGGTAACAGAGGAGGATATTAATATTTTTTTCTAAATATATAAAAGGGATCAACGTAAGTTGATCCCTTTTTTTGTGGTGTGAAATTATTTTCAGAGTTCTTTGTTCTTGATTGCAATAAAATTATAGCTTTTTACAATTTATAATTTATAGAAAATAAAATTACCCGTGGTAAAATGTAGGTTGCTTGTTGACTAATTATATAATCTGAGAATGTGTAACTGTTTTTATTTTTAACATTGAAAAGATTATTTACAGAAACTTCAAAAGTTATAGGGCTGTTTTTCTTTTGATAACGAAGAGAAGTATTTGCTATATCCGAGTAATTTTTTTGATCATCATTATTCGTGTTTTTTAAATACTCATAATCAAATTTGAAAATCCAGGATTTGAAGAAGGCAATTTCTAAATCAGAATTGATCATTTCATTTTGATATTTAGATGTAGTTATTCCTTCAAAACTACTAAAACCTTTAGTGTATCCAATACTTAAATCAGGCCATTTTTTATTGGCAGTTTTAAGCAAAATTCCAATTTCTTGTGTATTTCGACTGTTCACCGATGTAACTGTATTTAATTTTTGCGTATAATTAAACCAGGTTAAATTGGTGTTCAATTTTAAATTGAATTTGTAAATCTTTTTGCTAACAGCTCCTTTTATACGCCAATTTGTTTCTGGGTTATCTGTAAGAATCGGGCTGTAAAGCTGATTAATTCCGTTTAGTAGAACTTCATTTCGTATTGTTTTTATCTTTTTATTAAAGTTAATCATAGCGTTTATCACAATACCACGATACATATTAACTTTTGAATATCGTAAATAAGCCAAGTGATATTGCTCATTTTCTAACAATGCATTTCCTTTAAAAATCGAATTGTAACTTTTTAATGTATATCCTTTTGCGTATTGATTAACATCTGGAAATTTATTGGATAATAGATATTCAAACTTGATATTTTCAGACTGATTGAATTCATAATCACTGGTCCATTGAGGCTGAAGAAGAGTTTTGTTTAAGGTGTTCGTTAAATCCTGGCGGGTCACTAAATGATATCGATGAATATAAAGACTAGGTTTGTTAGTCCATCCTCCTATTTTAAATTTATATTCTAAACCAACATAAGAATCATTTAAATTGTATTTGATATTATTGCTAAAACCCGCATTTTCTAAATTATTTATAGTTCCATCGGTAAGCAATTGGTTTTCATTACTAGTTAAATAGGAGGTTTCGTAATTGTTTCCCAAATTTATATACAAGTGATTAAATTTGTTGAGAATCCAGTAATGTTTAAAAAGTGCATCAACAGAATTATTATTAATTCTTTTTACCTGATTAATGATATAGAGATTGTCTTCTTCAAACGGAATTAAATTTTCTAAAAAAGGGGCATTGCTTAATAAATGATTTGTAGGAGAGTTTACCTCATAAGCCTGATTTATTACAAAAGTCGAGCTATGATTTTGATTGTATTCTTTGTGCCATTCTATATAATTTTTAAACGAGAAATTATCTGCTTTGTTAATGGTTTCAAATAGGCTACTGTTTGTGTCTGTTACTGAATTTATAGTGTTGTTTATATCATTATTGCTGGATTGATATTGCGAATTGTAATACCATTTTTCTTTATCAGTCGGGCTGTAATCTAATTTTATATTACCAATTCCTAAAAGACCATTATTTTGATTTACTTCAGATTGGTTTTCAAAAGTAAGTAAAGCATTTTGTAAATATTCATTTCTGCTTTCAGTATGGGATCGTGTTATTATTTTAGAAAAAATAGCATAACCGGATAGAGAGAGTTTTGGTGAGACATCATGACTGAAATTAATGGCGCTAAATTGTGATTTGCTTAATACAACATCCGTGTTATCATCTGTAAGAGTGTATAAATTGGTAAGTGATTTTCTCCCGGATAAAAAACGGCTTGCTCCGCCTTCAAATTGCATTAAGTCCTCAAATGTAAAAGTACTTTTACCAATGTTATTGCTGTCGCCAATATAACTAATATTCGTTTTTGGACTATAGTAGAAGATTCCGGCATGGGCAAGGTAAAAACCATTGTCGTTTGCTACTTCAATTCCAGCCTGAACATCACCAAAAATGAATTTTTTCTTATCGTCTTTTAATTTTACGTTCATCACTAAGTCATCACTGTCAGAAACCTTTTTCATAAAACCAACATCATTAAAATGATCAATGACTTCTATTTTATCCAAAGCATCAGCAGGAATATTTTCGACTGCAAGTTTTGTGCCTCCTCCAAAAAAAGATTTTCCTTCTATCAGCATTTTAGTCACTTTTTTGCCCTGTACAGTAACATTGCCATTTTTTTCTACTTCTACACCAGGAAGTTTTTCCAAAATTTCTTTCATTTTCCGTTCATTACCATTTGCAAAACTTTTGACGTTAAATGTCATAGTGTCTTTTTTAATAATAATGGCTTTAAATTCTTGCTTGATAACTATTTCTTTGAGTTTTTCACCTGTTGATTTGAGTTTAAAATCATGAGATGTGATGGTAGAATTGGGTTCTATAACTAAAACTTGATCTACAAAGCCAATATAAGAAACAACAATTTCATATTTAGCGGAGCTGTCTAATTCTAATCTAAATCTTCCTTTGTTGTCCGTAATCGAAAACTTAAGTTGCTGATTAGTTTGGGAGGGTTTGGCTATAATATTGGCGTTTTCAAGAGGAGTATTTATTGTATCAGAAACGATACCCGAAATAGTTTTGGTCTGTGAGTATGAAAAAAAATAAGCAAACAGCAAAACTAATAATGCTACTTGTCTTAAACTTATTTTTAATGTCAATTTTTATTATTTAGATAACTTTTTTATGCCTTCAGATTGTTCTTTTGTGTAAGTTCCACGTACGATTTCCAGATAAGCTTCCATAGTTATTGCTTTTGGAGATGTTAATTTATCTATTTCAGGAATTTTATCCAGAGATAAATTTATCTTTTTTACAAAAAATGTTGCTTTGTCAGTTTGTAATTCCAGAATTAAGCCAGGCAAACCGCCGTAACCAGCTGGTCCAAATGAAATTGGAATTTCTGGTGAAAACCAAGCAGTAAAAAAGACATTTTCTTTTACTCTGCCATCCTCATCAATCAGGTATGGAGTAGTGGCTTTAAAACAAGTATAACCGTCAATTTTTTTGGTTTCGTTTAGTATAGTCCACTCCTTTTTTTCACCATTTACAATGATTTTTCCTGTACGTTGACTGTCTTTATAATCGCGATTTTCATTCGTAATTTTATTCTGGTAATGTTTTATTTTTCCCCTGCCAATAGTAGCTGCCAAGGAAAAAGTAATACCGTCATTGTCAATTAAAATTGGATTTGCATAAAAGTAGGCTTCTTCAGCAGTGAAATTCAAAGTGTATTCAACCTTGTCGGCTTCTGTATTAAGTTTGGTAATCCATTCAGTTACGTCTTTATATACGGGAGATTCTTTTGATACAGTAATTTCTTTGTTGGTTATTTTTCCGTACTGAACTGAACCATATTTTAACTGCCCAGTGCAGAGTGTTGTAGTAAAAATTGTGAATAGTAAAATGTATTTTTTCATAAATAAATTAATAAAATCTGTGGGTTTTACTAGGCGTCTTGTTTCTTTTTTTGGTTTTTTTCTTTAACATTATTTGCTGTTTAATTGATGCTAAAGCCAATAAGGGTGACGATACTAAAAGCTGTTTTTTTTACAGAAAAAGTTTTAAAATCAGGCATAACTAAATTGTAAACCAAAGATATAATTTATTTAGCTTACATTATATTCCTACAAGAATAAAACATATTCGTTCTTAATTATTAAGAATAAAAGCGTCTTTTATGTTGATATGATTTAAAATTAAAAAACTCCTTGAGGCGAAAACATTACCCAACCTGCGCTGGCTCATGAGTTGAAATAAAAAAGGGATCAACGTAAGTTGATCCCTTTTTTATTGTTTAAAATTGTCTCAGGTTTCAGGTTTCAATTTCCAAGAACAACTTGAAACCTGAAACAAATAAAACTATAGATTCGCTACAAGCCAATCTCCAACTTCGCTGGTTTTGTATGCTTTTGATCCTTTTGGAGCTAAATCTTCAGTAACAATTCCTTGTTCTAACGATTTATTTACAACTGCTCTAATTGCTTCAGCTTCGTCTTTTAATCCGAAAGCATCTTCGAACATCATCGCTGCAGATAAAATAGTCGCTAACGGGTTAGCAATATTTAATCCTGTTGCCTGAGGATAAGATCCGTGGATTGGTTCGTATAATGAAGTGTGTTCTCCAACAGAAGCAGAAGGCATTAATCCCATAGAACCTGAAATTACAGAAGCTTCGTCAGTCAAAATATCTCCGAATAAATTCTCAGTAATCAATACATCATAAGAGTTTGGCCATTGCACCAAACGCATTGCAACAGCGTCAACGAATTCGTAAGAAACAGTAACTTCCGGATAGTCTTTTTCCATTGCCTGAACCGTTTCTCTCCATAAACGTGAAGTTTCCAAAACATTAGCTTTATCAACACAACAAAGCTTTTTACTTCTTGTCATCGCTAATTCGAAACCTTTTTTAGCCAAACGCTGTACTTCCGCTCTAGTGTAAACACAGTTGTCAAAAGCAGTTTCTCCGCCGTCTCTTCTTCCTTTTTCTCCAAAGTAGATTCCGCCAGTTAATTCTCTTAAGAAAACCAAATCAGTTCCTTCGATTCTTTCTCTTTTTAAAGGAGAATTGTCAATTAAAGAAGGAAAAGTAAATGTTGGACGTACGTTAGCGAACAATCCTAATTTTTTACGCATCAATAATAATCCCTGCTCCGGACGAACTGGTGCGCTTGGATCGTTATCGTATTTTGGGTGACCAATTGCTCCAAACAAAACAGCATCGGCAGCCATACAAACTTCATGAGTCTCATCAGGATAAGGAACTCCCACGGCATCAATAGCACAAGCTCCTGTTAAAGCTGGTGTCCATGTTATTTCGTGATTGAATTTTTTTGCAATAGCATCAGATACTTTTACAGCTTCATTTATTACTTCTGGTCCGATTCCGTCACCGGCTAAAAGGGCTATGTTAAATTTCATTTTTTTATTTTTTATTTTAAGGTTCAAAGGTTCAGAGGAGCGAAGGTTCAAAGTTTAAAAAGACAAAGAGAGAAAGCCTTTGTTTCTCTGTAACTTTGAACCTTTGTTCCTTTTCTAAGCAATTACATTCAACATCTTTTGTGTCGCAATAATCGCTGCAACCGTTTGATCTGAATCTAATCCTCTTGTTTTAAATTCTTTTTCGTTATTTACCCAGGTGATGATCGTTTCACATAAAGCGTCAGAACTACTTCCTGGAGGAATTCGAACTGCATAATCAATCAATTTTGGAAGCGTTAGTTTTTTGCTTTTGTAAATTTTACCTAAAGCATTCATAAAAGCATCAAACTGACCATCGCCCTGAGCACTTTCTTCAATAATTTCGTCATCAATTTTGAGAAGTAAAGTTGTTGAGGGACGCATCCCTTTTGAATGCATTAATACATACGATTCAATAGTAATTTTATCCTGATAAGTATGACTGTCCAGAACATCAGAAATAATGTATGGCAAATCTTCCTTGGTAACGGTTTCTTTTTTATCACCTAATTCGATGATTCTCTGTGTCACCAATTTCAAATCTTCCTGGTTTAATTTTAAACCCAATTCCTGAAGATTTTTCTCGATATTGGCTTTTCCAGACGTTTTTCCTAAAGCGTATTTTCTCTTTCTCCCAAAGCGCTCCGGAAGCAAATCATTAAAGTATAAATTGTTTTTATTGTCACCGTCAGCGTGAATTCCGGCAGTTTGTGTGAAAACATTATCACCAACAATTGGTTTGTTGGCAGGAATTCTGTAACCTGTAAAAGTTTCAACAAGTTTGCTTACAGTATATAAGGAAGTCTCCTTAATATTGATGCTTACTTCCGGTAAATAATCATTTATAACAGCAACAGTACTTTCGAGTGGTGCATTTCCAGCTCGTTCTCCCATTCCGTTTACCGTTACGTGAAGTCCGTTTATGCCTGCTTTTATCGCTTCCATAACATTCGCAACACTTAAATCATAATCGTTATGTGCATGAAAATCAAAATGAATTGTTGGATATTTTGCTCTGATTTTCGAAAGAAATTCGAAAGTTAAAGACGGAATTAATACACCTAAAGTATCTGGTAATAAAATTCTTTTAATTGGCTCAGTGGATAAAAAATCAAGAAATTGAAATACGTATTCTTGTGAATATCGCATTCCGTTGCTCCAATCTTCCAAATAAACATTGGTTTCAATATTATTTTCTTTAGCTAAAGCGATGATTTGTGCAATTTCAGAAAAGTGTTGTTCCGGAGTTTTTTTTAATTGATGCGTTAAGTGATTCATTGAACCTTTGGTCAATAAATTTTGCACTTTAGCGCCTGCTTTTTTCATCCATTCAATAGAAACGCCTCCGTCTACAAATGAAAGGACTTCGATTCTGTTTATATATCCTCGTTCTTCAGCCCAGGTGGTAATACCTTTTACGGCCTGAAATTCTCCTTCACTTACTCGCGCAGAAGCAATTTCGATTCTATCAATATTTAATTCCTCCAACAATAATTGTGCAATGGTCAACTTTTCTGCAGCAGAAAAGGATACTCCTGAGGTTTGTTCACCATCACGGAGGGTCGTGTCCATTATTTCAATTTTTCTTTTTTCCATTTTAATATTGTTTGCTTTTGATAAGCATGAGTAATCTTAATATTTTATATTTTGGTGATCAGAATTAAACCTGTCGACCAACACATTTTTGTTAATTGAATGTCTTGTCTTTTTTCTAAATCCTGAATCAGTTTTTCGACATTTTTGTCATGATTTGGCGGCCAGTTTCTTTGAGGCAGCATATCGTCTATTAAATAAATGCCTCCTGAACTTAATAAGTTTAGGGTTTCGTCTAAAACTACATATTTACCAGGCCAGGCATCTGCAAAAATCAAATCAAACTTTAAACCGTTATAGTTCAAAATCCATTGTTCGGCATCTTCACAAACGAATGAAATGTTTGATTTCTTAAAATATTTTTTTGCAATGTTTTGATATTCTGCTGAATTGTCAATTGAAATTAAGTTTGAATTTTCACTCATTCCTTCAATCATCCACGCAAGTGATAATCCGGTTCCGGTTCCCAATTCTAAAAAATGGCCGTCTTTTTTTGTTGCAATTAATGTTCGAAGCAAACTTCCTGTTTGTAAATCTGACGGCATTGAAAACGCAATTTTTTCAGAACTACTTTTGATTTCTGAATAGAATTTTGGTAATACAATGTTATTGTCATTCATTTTTAGAAAGAGTTTATGATTCAAAAATTAAAATCAAAAGCAGTTACAAAGCCCAACTATAGAATTGAAACTTACGTAACTGCATTTAAGTTGGTTGTGTTTAGTAAGGAAGCTTATCGGCGAAAGCCACAATATCTTCCTTAATATTTTGCAAATAATCAATGTCGTCAAAACCATTGATCATGTTGTTCTTTTTGTATCCGTTGATTGCAAAAGATTCTGATTGACCTGTTGCCAATAAAGTAATCGTTTGGTTTGGCAAGTTGATTTCCAATTCAGTCTTAGGATCGGCTTCAATTGCTTTAAAAATAGTATCAGCAAATTCAGGGCTAACCTGAACTGGCAAAACACCAATATTCAAACAGTTTCCTTTGAAGATATCAGCAAAGAAACTCGAAACTACAGCTCTAAAACCGTAATCGTAAACTGCCCATGCAGCATGCTCTCTCGAAGATCCTGAACCGAAGTTTTTTCCTCCAACCAGGATTTTTCCAGAATAAGTTGAATCGTTTAAAACGAAATCAGCTTTTGGGGTATCATCTCCATTGTATCTCCAGTCTCTGAAAAGGTTATCCCCAAAACCTTCACGTTTTGTAGCCTTTAAGAAACGTGCTGGAATAATTTGATCTGTATCTACGTTCTCAATTGGTAGTGGCACAGCACTACTAGTAAGTATATTAAATTTATCGTATGCCATTTTTGAAATTTTAGATTTTTAGATTTTAGATTTTAGATTTTCTTTTGAAAACTTAAAATTTAGAAGCTAAAATGTTTGTGTATTAAATAATGTAAATCAATTTTATTTGAAGAAATTTAGATGAAGATTGCTCAAAGTGAGAATCTAAAATCTAAAATCTCCAATCTAAAATAACTCACGCGGATCAGTTAGTTTTCCTGTAACAGCAGCAGCGGCAGCCATAATTGGACTCGCTAATAATGTTCTTGAACCAGGACCCTGACGACCTTCAAAGTTTCTGTTTGATGTACTCACTGCATATTTTCCAGCTGGAACTTTATCATCGTTCATCGCTAAGCACGCTGAACATCCTGGCTGACGCAATACAAAACCAGCTTCAGTTAAAATATCTAAAATACCTTCTTCTTTAATTTGAGCCTCAACAACGTGAGAACCCGGAACTAACCAAGCGGTAACATTATCTGCTTTTTTTCTTCCTTTTACAATTTCAGCGAAAGCTCTAAAATCTTCAATACGTCCGTTTGTACAACTTCCTAAGAAAACATAATCGATTGGTTTTCCAATCATCACATCATCTTCGTGGAAGCCCATGTAGGCAAGTGATTTTTTATACGTTTCCTCTCCACCTTCCACTTGGTTGGCGTTTGGAATATGTTTTGAGATACCAATTCCCATTCCTGGGTTAGTACCATAAGTAATCATTGGTTCAATGTCTGAAGCATTGATGTTTAATTCAGCATCAAAAACAGCATCAGCATCTGTTTTAAGTGTTTTCCAATATTCAACAGCTTTAGTCCAAGCCTCGCCTTTAGGAGCGTATAATCTTCCCTCAAGGAAATCAAAAGTTTTTTGGTCTGGGGCAATCATTCCACCACGTGCACCCATTTCGATACTTAGGTTACAAACCGTCATACGGCCTTCCATTGTCATATTTTCGAAAACATCTCCTGCGTATTCAACAAAATAACCTGTACCTCCAGAAGTAGTTAATTGTGCAATAATATAAAGTGCAACGTCTTTTGGACCAACACCTTTGCTCAATTCACCATTTACGTTGATACGCATTTTCTTTGGTTTTGGCTGCATGATACATTGCGTAGAAAGTACCATCTCCACCTCAGAAGTTCCGATACCAAAAGCAATAGCTCCAAAAGCACCGTGAGTAGAAGTGTGTGAATCTCCACAAACAATAGTAGCACCTGGCAAAGTAATTCCGTTTTCAGGACCAACTACGTGTACAATTCCATTTTTAATGTGACCTAATCCCCAGTGTGAAATTCCGTATTCGGCAGCATTATCTTCAAGCGCTTTAAGCTGATTTGCAGATAGTGCATCTTCAACTGGTAAATGTTGGTTTATGGTTGGTGTATTGTGATCTGCAGTTGCAAAAGTACGCTCTGGGTAAAGAACCTTAACGCCTCTGGCTTTTAATCCTAAAAAAGCAACAGGACTCGTAACTTCATGAATGAAATGACGGTCAATAAAAAACACATCTGGTCCATCTTCAATTTTACGCACTACATGTGAATCCCATACTTTGTCAAATAATGTCTTACTCATTTTTTATTTTTTTTAATTGTAATTTCTATAATCACAGCAATTTTCTGATAATAGCAAAACAAAAGTAAAAAAAGATACAAAGTGGTCAATTTCAATATTTCATTATATACGATACCCAAACTAAATACAAATTGCTCTTCGTAATTTATACGTTTAATTTTGGTCGGAAAATGAAGGATAAATTGCTTTTGTTTTTCTTTTTCAGATTAATTTTGACTGGATTGCTTTTAATTTTAATAGTTTGCAAATTTATCTCAAAATCAATATGAAATATAGGTTTTTGTTTAAAAAAATGTAACAAAATGAGTAAAAATAGTAATAATTGTTAGTTTTGGATTGTCTTTTAGAATTTAAGAAGTTGGCAATTAATATGATTTTAAAGCCTGAAAAATCAATTTAGAATGGATATGGGTAAGCTCCATTTTAATTCAAATACTACGACATCCAAGAAGTGTATTTTTATGAAAATTTAGGAAAGAAAAGGGAAAATGAAGTTTTAAAATCGATACTTTACGGTTGCTAATAAATATCTTGGAACAAGTCTTATAGTTGATTTGTAAGAAGTATAATTGTCTAATGTGACCAGTGTAAATTCATTTTGATTTGAAATATTATTAAATAACAATCTATAAGAGAATCTGCTTTTTTCTGGCGTACAATTAACTATGAGATTAATGAAAGTGTAATTTTTGGAATTCATTTCATAAAAAGTACTATTAAATTCAGCCAGCCATGTTTTTGAAATTTTATAATTGCAATTGATGAAAGCATCTTTTGTTTCATTAGACGTAATGATGCTGTTGAAATCTGTTTGATAGTAATTATAATTAAAACCAAAATCAAAATTGACAGGAATGTTATAATAAGTGGTTGCCGAAAAAGTATATTGACTATTATAACTTTTTAAATTAGAAAATTCCTGACTGTTTACTTTTGTTGGATTGTTGCTCCAGTTTTGGCGTGTTTCTAATTTCGTTGCCCATTTTAATTTTCTAAAATAATTGACAATATTAAAAGTTCCATTATAACTTTCTCCTCCATTAGTTATGATGTAATTATTGAAACTAAAATTTTCCGTAATCAGATCATCCGTATTTACTATTTTTTTTGAGTTTACGTAGTTTAAATTGGCATTAATAGAAAATCTTTTTTCATCATTATATAAGGTGTAGGTCAATGACGCTGTTTTATTCCTTAAAAAGTCAATTGTACTAATTCCTTTTACAAATGTTTTGTAATCAGATAATTGAAAATTGGTTGTGAGGTAATTGATTTCAGGAAAAGAATTATTTTCCGAATAAGACAGCCTGAAATTCCCAAATTGGGTTTTCTTTAAATTAATGGATAAAGTCGGGTTGAATATAGAATAGTTTTCTTTAAAATCATTTCGCTTAAAGCTGTTTTGAACGTAACTTAAATTAGCTGTAAAATCTATTTTTGAATTGAAATTGTATCGAATTCCGTTTTCTAAGGAAAAGAGAATTTGTTTTAAAGACGTGTTTCCGTCATACGTTGCTTCAGGAGTTTCATCAATTAAAAAATCAGAATTGATCGCCTCTTTAATGTTCTCTAATTGAAGTGCAAAAATATATTCCAGTTTGCTATATCTCGCAATCAATTTGGTCTTAATGCCGTAATATTGATTTTTATTGAAGCTATTTTGTCGTATTTGCGCTTCAGGATTTGCTTGTAAAAAGGCATTTAAAAAAGGAGATTTTAAATTGTTTTTTTCATTGAGGTCATCATTTCCAAAATAAATATAGTTGTTTAAAATTGTTCTGTTTGTTACACTATAACTATGATTAAAATGATTGTAAAAAGTCTGATTGCTAATTTTTGAATCCTGATCAACTCTTGTATTATTAAACAGTAAATACGAATTAATTGTATTGGGATTGTTTTTGTAGATAAACAAATTAGTCAGGTAATTATCGTCATTACCTAAGTATTTAAGCTCAATTTCGCCAGAAGAAAGTGTTTTTTTTCCGTTGTAATTATTGGCTTCTGTATTTATTATTGGGTTTTCATTTATATTATAAATCGTTTCAGAAAGTGAATTTTGGATTTGATTATCATTTGTAAAATATCCCACGCCTCTAATAGTGAGCGAAGGTTTTATTTTTGAAGTAAAACTTAAAGAATTGAAAAAGGCCTTATTAAAAATACTCTGCGATTTGCTGAAAGAACTGTTTTCATTGCTGTTAATATTGTATTGCTTCTTAGTTGTTTTTTCAATTCGGTCTTCGCCAAAAAAGTCTGTGCTTATAGTTGCCTCCTTAATTAAAGAAGAAGCTTTTTCACCCGTATTATTGTAATCAGCTAAATAGAAAAGTTTGAGCTTCTTTTTCAGAAGCCCAAGATTTATGCTTTCTTTCCATCTGTTTTCAGTAACGATTCCGGCACCGGCTGTAATATTACCAAACCAGATATTTTGTTTGTCTTTTTTTAATTTTAAATTCAGCGCAACCTTGTCTGAATTATTCATTTTTTTTAAAATTGGATTATCCTCAAAAGCATCAATAATTTGAACGGCATCAATTACTTTGGCATCCAGGTTTTTTGACAGTAGTTTGTAATTATTGTCCAATAAATCTTCTCCTTCAACAAGTAGTTTGTCAATAGATTTTCCGTGGGCTTTAATTGATCCGTCTTTTTGAACTTCAATTCCAGGCAGTTTTTTTAGAATGTCTTCAACGGTCTGTTCGGTCTGATTTAAAAAGGAAGCCACTTTAATAGTTGTGGTGTCTTTGTCAATTTTTATTTTTTTATGCGATTCGATGACCACTTCATTCAAATTTTCTTCTTTTAATTCCAACTGAAAAGATTGCTCTATTTCTGTTTTTGTATTAATATTAATCACTTGATTTTCTTTAAGAAATCCTAAGCTAGAGGCTTCTATAGTTATTAAGATATCAAGTGGTTTTTCGAATGATAAATCATAAAATCCGCTTTCATTTGTGAAAGTATAAGAAAGTATATTTCCAGAATTATCTAAAACAACAACAGAAACATTTTCGATGCCTCTGTTGTTAGTATTGTCTTTTATAATTCCTGAAATTTTAATACTTTGTGAAAAAACTAAAATTGGGAAAAATAGTAATAATAAGATCACTTTTTTTTTCATTACTCACATTCTATAAACATATCATTTAATTTTGGCGGAAAGAACGTAACATCTGGAAATTGTTTTTGCGCTATCTTGAGCTTGTCGGTAGTTTTTTCAATTTGACTGGTTTGAATTTTTTTAAATTCATTATAATTTAGAATGTCATTATCTGACGTCATAAAATATTTAATTGTTTCCTTTGTTTGTGATGGATATTCAGAAGTTTTAAAATACCAAAACACATATTTATTTACATCATATGCTTCTAAAATTAATCCGGGTAAACCTTGCAATTTCCATGGGCCGAAAGGGACAGGAATTTCAGGTGTAAACCAAGCAGTATATTGTCTTCCTCGAAAAAAAGTAGTAGCTTTTTTACAGATAAATTTACCTATTAGTTTGGTGTCATTACTTAATTTCCACTCGATCTTTGGAGTAATTTCTTTGGTATAATAAATTTTCCTGCAATAAAGACTTGACCATGTAGTCTTTTTTTGGATATTTTGAGTAACCTGATCTCCAGATTTACTTGTTTTTGCACCTAAGTGGATTAATGTTGTATTATTTTTTTCATTTGTTAACGTTTTTTGCTCATTAGTCTTTTCGGTTCTTTCTAAACTATCTTTTGCTGTAACATAGTAAGATTGATTTTTATCAAAGATTAAATAAGCATTATAGTCATAACCGGTACTATTGCCAATTTGAAGTGCTTCAATATAGCCGTATCTAATAATTCCTTTTTGTGAGTAAATATTGGAATAATAGAAAAATAGAATAAGTATAAATTTTGAAATTGGTTTCATTTAATTGTTTTAGTCAGCAGGATCACTACTAGTATTTTTGACCGAACCATTTTTTTTGCATTTTAATCGAATACTTCTATACTAATATCTTTCATTTCCCCAGATTGTACATTTACACCATATTCCTTTGCCATTAACACGGCTTTTGTTTTACCTTTTTCAACAATTGACTTCAATAATTCATTATATTCATTTGTTGATATCCATTTTAAGCTTTTATCTTCCTTAGTTTTCGTAAGTGGATGTAAGTCAATATCTTTTTTGACCGGATATTCGACAGCTTTAAAATAGATGTATAATTCTTTATTGGTATCATATGCTTCTAATATTAGTCCAGGCAAACCTTGAAGCTTCCATGGTCCATAGGGAAGCGGAATTTCTGTTGAATACCAAGCCGTATATTCTCTGCCTCTGAATGTTCCGGTTGCTTTTTTGCAAAGGAAATTGCCAATTTTTTTTGATTCATTAATTAGTTTCCAAGGAATTTTAGTCCTCTTTTCTATTCCATAAACTGGCGCCTGGTATTTTTTATTCCACCAAATGCTATCTTTTTCTCGATTGTAATAAACTTGTTTTCCTTGTGTAAGTGTATGTTTTCCAACATAGATTTCTGTTATTTGACCATCTGTTTTTTTAATTTTTTGATTTTCAATGTTTCTTTCATTTTCTAAAGAATCTTTTGCTGTTACGTAGTAAGATTGACTTTTATCAAAAACTAAGTAGGCGTTAAAATCTAACCCGACAGGGCCACCTTTCCCTGGGCTTTCAATGTGACCATAATAAATGATTCCTTTATTTTGAGCGGTACTTATCAAAAAATTTAGAAAGGCTAGGAGGAATATTATTTTTTTCATTTTTAGAAAGCTTTATGCTGTTTTTCAATTTGTTACTAAGCTTTAAATTTTAGGTTTATGAAAGCGTAATTAAAAAAAGTTTAAAATTTCATTCTGTAATTTCTTTAAAATTTTGCTCTATTGTTCCCTTTTCTGATGGAGATGAAGTTGGAGCTTCTTTGTCGGCCATTAACATTTTTTCATACATTTTTTGCAAATACTCCTCGCAAAATAGCATGTATTCTTTTCTGTTTAACCATTTTATGGGCTTCCGATTATTGCTTTTTATAAAATCAATTCCAGTTTTATTGACTGTGGGATATTCAATACTTTTAAAATAATAATAAACTTCTTCGCTGCTGTCGTAGGCTTCCAGGATTAATCCAGGCAATCCCTGTAATTTCCAGGGACCATATGGAAGAGGGATTTCGGGAGTATACCAGGCAATATATGTTCTCCCTCTGAATTGAGAAGTTGCTTTGTGACAAGTAAACTTACCTATGGTTTTGGTTTCACTTTGTAAATTCCATTTAAAGCTAAATTTCTTTTCAGCGACATATTGAAGGCCATTTTTTAAAAAACTGCTCCAAACACTATCTTTTTGTAAACTGGTAAATACCTGGCTTCCGTTTTCTGTAGCAGGTAGCCCGGCTGTATAAAGTGTAGTTCCTCCTTGTCTATTTGGAAAATTATTCATTAATGCATCTAAAGAGTCTTTTTGGCTCACATAACTGGATTCTTTTTTATTAAAAACTAAAGTTGCCAGGCGTTCTTTACCATTTTTACTTCCAAAATAACTGCTTTCAATTTGTCCGTAGTAAACGATTCCTTTATTACTAGTTTGCGAAAAGCATAAATGTTGAAATAATAATAAAATTAATATCGTTTTGGTAAATCCTTGTTGATTTGAAGACATTTGGTTTCTCAGTGTTATAAATGTAAAGAAAGAAAATTTAGAAAGACATTGTTTGTTTTAACAAAAATTTAACGTGTATTATCTTTGAAAATAACGATCCAATAATAGTTGATTGATCTATTTTCTTTCCCAAAAAAAAGCGTAAATTTGGACTTCCTCCATATTTTACATATCGTTTTTCATAGTCCATATAATCAATGATTTACAATGGTAAGAATTGGAATTTGGAATTTATAAAATTGTCTTTTTTACAAAACCTATGTATTTAATATTCGATACCGAAACAACCGGATTACCAAAACGCTGGGATGCCCCAATTACCGATTCTGACAACTGGCCTCGCTGTATTCAGATTGCATGGCAGCTGCATGACGAAATGGGGAAGCTTATCGAACACCAGGATTATTTGGTAAAACCGGACGGATTTAATATTCCGTATGATGCCGAGCGTATTCATGGTATTTCGACTGAATTGGCTGAAGCCGATGGAATCACGCTGGCTGAAGTTTTGGAGAAATTCAATATCGCTTTAAGCAAAACCAAATTCATTGTGGGTCAGAATTTAGGTTTCGACGTCAATATTATGGGAGCTGAATTCCATAGAATGGGCGTGGATTCTCCAATGAGTACGATGCCGGTTTTAGATACCTGTACCGAAGTTACAGCTTCGTTATTACAACTTCCGGGTGGTCGTGGAGGAAGATTCAAATTACCAACTTTAACAGAATTACATAGTTATCTTTTTAATAAACCTTTCGCGGAAGCGCACAACGCAACTGCCGACGTTGAGGCAACTACACGTTGTTTTTTAGAATTAATCAGAAGAGAGGTTTTTACCAAAGAAGAATTAGATGTTCCGAAGGAGTATTTCAAGGAGTTTCAGGATAGAAATCCACAGGAATTCCCTTTAATCGGTTTAAAACACATCAATTTAAAAGCGGCTTCTGATAAAATCAGGGAGCAAATAAAAGCTTTACAGGTTGATGATGTACAAACTACGGTTTCAGCTTCTGACAGAGCCGATTTTAAAGCGGCAAAATACGCGCACTTACACAATCATACACAGTTTTCGGTTCTTCAATCGACTATAGGTATTGCAAATATTGTTGCGGCTACAGCCAAAAACGGAATGCCGGCTGTTGCCATGACAGATACCGGAAACATGATGGGAGCTTTCCATTTTGTGAGCGCTGTTATGAATCACAATAAAGCGGCATCAGGAAAAAATAAAGCTTTGGTTGAAGCTGGAGAGGAACCAACAGAAACCGAAATAAAACCAATCGTAGGTTGTGAATTTAATGTCTGCGAAAATCACTTAGATAAAAGTAAAAAAGACAACGGAAACCAAGTTGTATTATTGGCCAAAAATAAGGCCGGTTATCACAATTTGGCAAAAATGTCATCGATCGCTTTTACCGAGGGTTTTTATTATGTGCCCAGGATTGATCGAAAGATCATCGAAAAATACAAGGGAGATATTATGGTTTTGTCGGGGAATTTATACGGAGAGATTCCGAGTAAAATTCTGAACATCGGTGAAAACCAGGCCGAAGAAGCTTTGATTTGGTGGAAAGAACAATTTGGAGATGATTTCTATCTGGAAGTGATGCGTCACAATCAGGAAGATGAAAATCGTGTGAACAAGACTCTGATTGAATTTTCTCAGAAGCACAATGTCAAATTAATTGCTACAAATAATACTTATTATTTAAATAAAGAAGATGCCAACGCACACGATATTTTACTGTGTGTAAAAGACGGTGAAAAACAGGCGACGCCAATTGGTCGTGGCCGGGGCTACCGTTACGGATTGCCAAATCAGGAATACTATTATAAGTCGGAAGAAGAGATGAAAAAACTCTTTTCCGATTTACCGGAAGCTATTATCAACATTCAGGAGATTGTCGATAAGGTTGAAGAGTATTCACTTTATCGCGATGTATTACTTCCAAAATTTGATATTCCACAAGAATTTGTTGTGGCTGAAGATGAAGCTGATGGAGGAGTAAGAGGAGAAAATAAATATTTGCGACACCTTACTATGGAAGGTGCCAAAAGAAGATACGGTGAAATTACCGAATCGATTCAGGAACGTTTAGATTTTGAGTTGTTAACGATTTCAAATTCCGGATATCCGGGTTACTTTTTGATTGTTCAGGATTTCATCGCCGAGGCAAGAAATATGGATGTTTCGGTAGGGCCGGGTCGTGGATCTGCTGCCGGTTCTGCGGTAGCCTATTGTTTAGGAATTACAAACATTGACCCGATTAAGTACGATTTGCTTTTTGAGCGTTTCCTTAATCCGGATCGTGTATCCATGCCCGATATTGATATCGATTTCGATGACGAGGGCCGTGGTCGTGTTATGGAATATGTAATCAATAAATACGGTAAAAATCAGGTTGCGCAAATTATTACTTATGGTAAAATGGCAACCAAATCAGCGATTCGTGATACGGCGCGTGTATTGGATTTACCTTTGTTTGAAGCCGATAGAATTGCAAAACTGATTCCGGCAATGATGCCGTCAAAATGGAATTTGGCGCGTTTTATTTCTGAAAACGAAGATGAAGTTAAAAAAGCCCTTCGTTCTGATGAATTTGATAATGTAAAAGAATTGATTGCCATTGCCAATGAAGACGATTTGGCCGGAGAAACAATTCAACAGGCAAAAATCCTTGAAGGATCGATGCGAAATACCGGAATTCACGCCTGTGGTGTAATTATTACGCCATCGGATATTACGAATTTCGTTCCGGTTACCACCGCAAAAGATTCTGATTTATATGTAACACAGTTTGATAACTCGGTTGCTGAAAGTGCAGGATTGCTGAAAATGGACTTCCTGGGTCTGAAGACCCTTACATTGATAAAAGATACTGTTAAACTGGTAAAATACAGAACCAATATTGATCTGGATCCTGATACATTTCCTATTGATGATCCCGAAACATATGCGCTTTTCCAAAGAGGAGAAACGGTTGGAATCTTCCAGTATGAGTCACCCGGAATGCAGAAATACATGAAAGATCTGAAGCCAACGGTTTTTGGAGATTTAATTGCGATGAACGCCTTGTATCGTCCGGGACCTTTAGAATATATTCCTTCTTTCGTTCGAAGAAAAAATGGTGACGAAGAAATCAAATACGATTTAGATGCCTGTGAAGAATATTTAGGAGAAACCTACGGAATTACAGTTTACCAGGAGCAGGTAATGCTTTTGTCGCAATCGCTGGCTGACTTTACAAAAGGTGAGGCCGACGTTTTGCGTAAAGCGATGGGTAAGAAACAAAAGGACGTACTGGATAAAATGAAGCCTAAGTTTGTGGAACAAGCATCGGCAAAAGGACATGATGCAAAGGTTTTAGAGAAAATCTGGAAAGACTGGGAAGCATTTGCGAGTTACGCCTTCAACAAATCGCACTCGACTTGTTATGCCTGGATTGCATACCAAACCGCTTATTTAAAAGCGCATTATCCAGCGGAGTACATGGCGGCGGTACTTTCTAATAACATGAACGACATCAAACAGGTTTCGTTTTTTATGGAAGAATGTAAGCGTATGGGCTTGCAGGTTTTAGGACCAGATGTAAACGAATCGTACTATAAATTTACAGTAAACGACAGTTATGCTGTCCGTTTTGGAATGGGTGCTATCAAAGGTGTGGGTTCCGGAGCTGTGGCAACAATTGTAGAAAACAGAAAAGACGGCCGATATAAATCGATTTTTGATTTGGCGAAACGTATCGATTTACGTGCAGCCAATAAAAAAGCAATTGAAAACTTAGCATTAGCAGGAGGTTTTGATTCTTTTGAAGGAACAACCAGAGCGCAATATTTTCATGATGATGGTGATGGAATTACCTTTTATGAAAAGGCGATTCGTTACGGATCGAAGTTTCAGGAAAATGAAAATTCTTCTCAGGTAAGTTTGTTTGGTGAAACCAGCGAAGTTCAAATTGCCGAACCAGTTGTGCCTCCATGTGAAGACTGGAGCACCATGGAAAAATTGGCTAAAGAGAAAGAAGTTGTCGGAATTTATATTTCAGGACATCCTTTGGACGATTTTAGATTTGAGATGAAATATTTCTGCAACGCTCGTTTAGAAGCGCTGAAAAGTATGAATGAATATGTGGGGAAAAATCTAAATTTTGCCGGAATCATCAATAACGTACAACATCGTGTGGCCAAAAACGGAAAAGGCTGGGCAGTATTTAATTTAGAAGGATATGATGAAAGTTATGAGTTTAAAATTTTTGGTGAAGAATACTTAAAGTTCAGGCATTTCCTGATTCAGAATAACTTTGCTTATTTGAAAATTTTAATAAAAGACGGCTGGGTAAATCACGATACAGGTAAAAAGTCTGATCCAAGACTGACGTTTGTTGAGGTTCGACAATTACAGGATGTATTGGAGGCCTTTGCCAAAAAATTGATCTTGCTTTTGAATATTAAAGATTTGCAAACTGATTTCATTCATACGCTCAGTCATTTGTTTAATGCTTATAAAGGAGATAATTCTGTGACTTTTGAGATCATGGAATTAGAAAAAATAAAACGTTTGGTTGAGGTGGAAACCAATACTGATTTTAAAGAAACCGAAGATGCTGTTTTTGAGGATGAAAATGAAGATGCCGATTCTCCATTGGAAGAAACCAAAATTCAGGAAGTAGAAGAAGTAGAAGAAATTAAGGTAGTAACCAAATTGACAATGCCAAGCAGAAGATTAAAAGTGAGAATTTCGACAGAGTTATTGCAGGAATTAGAAAAACTTCAGATAAATTTCAAGCTGAATTAAATTTTAACAGTTAAAATTTAAAAGGAAGTGAAATTTTAATGTTAAAAATATGCATGCATAATAGTTTTTTAGTAATATTGCCCGAAATTACAACGATTTCGTTCCAAGTCTAACTTTGCGAACCCAAAGGATATGTTAAAATATTATAAGTTTGCATAAATTAATTAAATCAGAATTATGAAAAAGAACCTATTTTTATTAGGATTATTAGTTTGCTCTATGGCCACAATGGCGCAAACAGAAAAAGCAGATAAACCAGAAAGCTGGTATTTTAAATTAGGAGGATCTTATTTTAATCAAACTGCTTCGACAGAATTTCCAACAGTTGGAGGAAATGCTGCGTTAGATAGAACTTATGTAGGAGGAAAATTAGTTTCTGAAGAAAGTGTAACAGGATCTTTTGGACAAGGATTTAGAACTGGACTTACAGCTGGTTACCGTTTTTCTGTTCGTTTAGGAGTTGAATTAGGGGTTAATTATTACAGCAGTAATGATAAGAAAATGGCTCAAACTACTACAGATGCAATTTTTGTATCAGGAGGAAGACCAGTTTATAATTTTAAATCAGTAGGAGAAATTACTGCTTTTGACGTTGCACCAGCACTTGTAATGTTCCTGGGAGAATCTCATGGTTTTGAGCCTTACACAAAGGTAGGAGTTTTAGTTCCAATTCATGGTGATTTAGAAATTACTACAGATGCAGTTGTTCCAACAGGTGTAGCAAATCCTGCCACTGCAACAGTTCATAGTGTTGATAAAGTAAAACCAAATCCTACTATCGGATTTACTGCTGCTTTAGGTACTTCTTATAAATTAGGAAAACACATTTCTGCTTTTGCTGAATTAGAATACCGTAATTTTACTGTACACGGAAAAACTAAAGAAACAACCGAATTTAAAATGAACGGTCAGGATGCTTTAGCAACTAGAACGACTGCTCAGATTCATACTAATTACCAAGATCGTTTAGATGTTAATTCTAACAATGCTGCTTTTAAAACTGTTGATACTACAAAACCAACTGACGAATTAAGCTCTTATGTTGGAATCTCTGGTTTAGGTTTGACTTTAGGTCTTAAATACAGCCTATAATTTTAAAGAAATTTATAGTTTATAAAAAGAGGATATTCATTTGAATATCCTCTTTTTTTACGTCTTTCCGTAATGAAATCTCTTTTAGAAAGTATAGTTTAGCTCCCAATTAACTAAAGCAAATTTTAATGAAGAAAATTACTTTTATAATCCTTTTTTTAAGTGTAATAAATTTTATTCAGGGTCAGGAAAAAGGAAAGTTTAGAGTTGGCTTAGATGCCGGTTTAGTCATAGGTGCAGCAGAAGGAGGTGGTGGAACATTTGGATTAGAGCCTAAGTTTAATTTAAAGGATAATTTAAATGTAGGAGTTCGCTTTCAGGGAGCTGGAATGTTTAAAGATTTATATTATATTGATGCGGAAAAAGATAATTATAACACTACAGAAATGGTAAGTTTTTCTTTTTTAGCAACATCTGATTATTATTACGGTATAAAAAATGAAGGACGTGGGTCATTTGCACCTTTTATTGGAGGAGGTTTAGGAATTTACAAAGTTACAAATGTATATTATACTGCTGATCAGCTTGATGCTGATGATCCCTATAATACAAAGGCAAGCTCAGTTTTTGGAGGAATGATTCGTACAGGTTTTGAGTGGAGAAAATTTAGATTGACAGCAGAGTATAATTTTGTTCCGAAGACAGATTTGCAAGATTATTATGGAAATGTAATAGGTGAGGAAAAAAATAGCTATTTTGGTTTGACTCTTGGTTTTTATGTAGGTGGAGGAAAATGGCGTAGGTAAGGATTACTACAAAAAAAGATAAAAAAAAGCTTTGCAATATCAATATATGGCAAAGCTTTTTTGGTATTAATTAATTGAATTATGAATTTCTAAACTCCTTCAAAACTTCGTCAATAACCCAGCTTGTTCTGGCTGCAGAAGTTCCTCTTGAAGGATTGATACCTTCATTACCTAAAAGTTCTCCAACTACAGTTTCAATTAATGGTTGTTGAATATGAAGCGGATTTTCAATCGTAATACTTTCTTTTTCTCCATTTATATATTGAATATGAATAGGATCATTTCCGAAAGTTGAAAAGGAGATTTTTCCTTTGTCGCCCACCATTTCAGTATTATCATAACGCTCAAAACTGGTAAAATTCCATAGACCTGTCCCGTGAATTCCGTTTTCGAATAAAAAAGACATCGAAACCGAATCTTCGGCAGGATAGGCTTTAAGCTGAGAGCTTGCATGCCCGCGGACAGATTTTATCGGACCTAAAACGAAATCAAGAAAATCTAAAGTGTGACAAGCTAAATCGACAAATATTCCCCCACCTGAAATATGCGGTAAAACCGTCCAGGGCAAATTAATTTCGTCGTCATAACGCTCTTCAAACGGATGATATAAAACGCAATTTACGTGTCTTACGATTCCAATTTTATTCTGATCAATTAGCTCTTTTATCTTTAAGAATCTTGGTAAACTTCTTCTGTAGTACGCTACAAACAAAGGAACGTTATGTTCTTTGCAAACACTAATCATTTCGTTGCATTCTTCAAATGTAAGTGCCATTGGTTTTTCAACATAAACAGGTTTTCCCGCTTTGGCGCACAAAATAGTGTATTCTTTATGAGAAGATGGAGGAGTGGCGATATAAACGGCGTCTACTTCCGGATCGTTGATTAAGTCAATTGCATTCGAATACCATTTTGGAACGTTATGGCGTTTGGCGTAGTCTTCGGCTAGTTTGGCATCTCTTCGCATTACGGCAACTAATGCTGAATTTGGAGTTTTTTGAAAGGCTGGTCCGCTTTTAACTTCCGTTACATTTCCACAACCTATAATTCCCCATTTTATGATTTTCATTTTTTCATTTTTTAGTTAATTCAAATTTAAGAGAAAAAAAGTTAGCCACGACCCGAGCGATAGCAAACAGGCGAAGCAATTCACGAATTTTTTTTCACGCAGATTTAAAAGATTAAAGCAGATACACACAGATTTTTTATTTACTAAATCAAATACAATCTGCTGAATCTGCAGAATTTACGTGAGAATAAAATATTTACCACAAATTGCACAAATTTTCGCTAATTCTTTGTGGCTAAAAAGTTAGTAGCAGCTAAAATTTTGCTACGAATTTCCAGTAATTAAATTTGTGCTAATTTGTGTAATTTGTGGTAAAAAAATAGCCACGAACTCACAAAAATCATTCGTGAATTCGTGGCTAAAAAAAGTTTACGGTTTTACTTTTTCGGCAAAGCAGTAAATCCCATATTATAAAGTGTGAACGCCTGAACATCTACATTTTCCTGAATAGACGCTGCAACCGATTTTCCTGCTCCGTGACCCGCTTTTACATCAATACGAATTAAAACAGGATTATCTCCAGCTTGCTTATCCTGCAATTCAGCAGCAAATTTAAAACTGTGTGCAGGAACAACGCGGTCATCATGATCGCCAGTTGTAACCATTGTTGCGGGATATTTAACTCCTGCTTTTACGTTTTGAACTGGTGAATAACCTTTTAAGTATTCAAACATTTCTTTGTTGTCCTGAGCAGTTCCGTAATCATAAGCCCATCCTGCGCCGGCTGTAAAAGTATGGTAACGCAACATGTCCATAACACCCACTGCAGGCAATGCTACTTTCATTAAATCAGGACGCTGCGTCATTACCGCTCCAACTAATAAACCGCCATTAGAACCTCCGCGAATCGCTAAGAAATCTGATGAGGTGTACTTTTGAGCGATTAGATATTCGCCAGCGGCAATAAAATCGTCAAACACATTTTGCTTTTGCAATTTTGTTCCGGCATCATGCCATTTTTTTCCGTATTCGCCACCGCCTCTTAAATTGGCAACTGCGTAAACGCCACCGTTTTCCATCCAAACAGCATTTGCAATGCTAAAAGCTGGTGTCAAACTAATATTAAATCCACCGTAACCGTAAAGAATCGTTGGGTTTTTCCCGTTTAATTTTAATCCTTTTTTATAGGTAATAATCATCGGGATTTTTGTTCCGTCTTTTGAAGTGTAGAATACTTGTTTTGATTCGTAATCATCACTTTTGAAATCTACTACCGGTTTTTGATAAATCTCAGATTTACCCGATTTTGGTTCCAATGAATAAATGGTTCCCGGTGTGGTGTAGTTTGTAAAACTGTAATATAAAGTTTTCTCGTGTTTTTTTCCTCCAAATCCACTTGCTGTTCCAACCGCCGGAAGTTTGATTTCGCGAACCAATTTTCCGTTATAATCATATTGTTGTACAAACGAAACGGCATCTTTAGTATAGTTGGCAAAAAAGTAGCCACCACCTGTTGAAGGTGATAAAATGTTTTGGGTTTCTTTGATGAAATCTTTCCAGTTTTCTGGTTTTGGATTGTTAACGTCTACAGTTATGACACGTTTATTTGGTGCATTTAAATCGGTTTCGATGAATAATTTGCTTCCTTCTGTTTCAATAATTGAATTGTCGCTGTTAAAGTTGTCTACAATAGTTACAATTGGGCTGTTTGCAACACTTAAATCCTTAATGTATAATTCATTTCCATAAGTAGAATTTGCTGCAGAAATCACTAAATAACGATCGTCTTCAGTTACATAACCGCCAACATATCTTCTTTTTTGATCTGCTCCAAAAATAAGTTTGTCTTCTTTTTGAGAAGTTCCCAGTTTGTGGAAATACAATTTATGCTGATCTGTTTTAGCTGATAATTCGCTTCCTTTTGGTTTATCATAACTAGAATAATAAAAACCTTCATTTCCGCGCCATGAGATTCCGCTAAATTTTATATCTACTAAAGTGTCTTCTAAAACTTTCTTAGAAAGAGCATCTATAATAATCACTTTTCTCCAGTCGCTTCCGCCTTCAGAAATTGCGTAAGCCGCTTTTGCTCCGTCTTTAGAAAAATCCAATCCACCAAGTGAAGTTGTTCCGTCTTTAGAAAAAGTATTCGGATCTAAGAAAACTTCTTCTTTTCCATCAGAGCCTTTTCTGTAAATAACCGATTGATTCTGAAGTCCGTTGTTTTTAGAATAATAAGTATATTTTCCTTCTGTAGAAGGAGCGCTTATTTTTTCATAATTCCAAAGTTTTTCCATTCGTTTTTTAAGTTCATCACGAAACGGAATCTTATCTAAATAGCCATAAGTAACTTTGTTTTCAGCTTGTACCCAGGCACCGGTTTCAGCAGATTTATCGTCTTCAAGCCAACGATACGGATCACTTACTTTGGTATCGAAATAAACATCGACAGTTTCACCTTTTTTAGTCTCCGGATATTGAATTTTATTTTGTCCAAATGAAATTCCTGCAGTTGTAATAGCCATTATCAGAATTGTTTTTTTCATTGTTTAAGTTTAACGGTTGTAACAAAAATAGCATTTTTTGTTAGATGATAAAGATTTAACCGCGAAGTCCGCAAAGTGTTTACGCAAGGTTCGCAAAGTTTATGATAAAGCTTTGCGAACTTAGCGTAATTCTTAGCGTTCCTTGCGGTTAAATTAACAGTTACAGATTGAAATTAACTCCCAGAACGATGTTTCTTCCAATATTCGGAATACCGTCTGTTTTTAATCTTGAAAGGTGTGCGATGTATTCTTTATCAAATAAATTGTTTCCATTCAGATTTACATCAAAAGCAGTTTTCCCTAGTTTTACGGTTCCACCAAAACCTAAGTTTACCAAAGTATAACCTTTTGAAGCCGTTTCAAAACCGCTTACATTGTCTTGACTAAAGGTTGAAGAAACGTTTAAAGTTGCAAAACCTTCCTGCAGCCAATCTTTGATTTTGAATTCAGTTCTAATGGTATTATTCCAATTATTGGCAGGAATTAACGGCAAATAATCTTTGTTGTCTTTTTTACCGGTTACGGTTTCAAAACTCGTTTCAAAATGCAACCAGTCTAAAGGATGTGGGTGAAAATGCAATCCGGCTTCACCACCATACAATTGTGCGTTATCCTGTACGTAGGCAAAAACATCATTATCATCGATAACATCTCCGGTTGGCGAAGTATAGATATAATTGTTCACGTGATTGTAAAATCCGTTTACAAAGAATTCGAAGTGTGAATTTTTATATTCTAAGTTTAAATCGGTCTGAACGTTTTGCTCTGTTTTTAAATCCGGATTTCCAATTTCATAACGATTGGTTCCTTCGTGAACTCCGTTTGAAGTTAATTCTGCTAAATTAGGCGCTCTAAATCCAGTCGCCACATTCAATCGAAGTGTTAAAGGCTCAGCTAATTTGGTTTTATATCCTAAAGATGCATTGAAGCTGTCGAAAGATCTGTCTAAAGCTTCAAAATAACCTTCTTCGCCTGCAATTCCGTGTTCCTCAGAAGTTATATTTCGATTATCAAAACGCAATCCGGCTTGCAAAACGTTATTGTTCCATTCGTAATTCGCCGTTCCAAAAACACCAAAATCGTTTGTAGTGGCATTCGGAATCAAATATTCTTCACCAAAATTGCTATTGGTCTGATGCATTCCCTGAACGCCTAAAATGGTTTCAATTTTGCCCATTTTAGCGAAATGATATTTGGCGTTGTAATTGAAAGTATTCAGTTTCATTCTCAAAGAAGCATCGTTACTGTCTTCAAATTCACTTCTGTCATTGGCGATATAACCCAAATCAACATCTAATTTTGAGTTTTCAAAAAAGATTACATTGTTTAAACTCAACAAATGATTGAAGATTCCCTGTCTTGGGAACATGGTGTTTTTGCTTGAAGACTGTTCTGCAATTCCATCTTCCGGAATTCCAATGTCCAGTTTATTGTAGTTGTATCTTAAAACACTTGAGAAGCTTGAATTGCTGTATCCAATTCCCGTTTTAAAATCGGTTTCGTTATAACGTGAATTTGTTACACGATCGCCGTCGGCAATTTTATAATCAGAATGGGTGTTGAAACTTCCGCGAGCCAGAAATTTCCAATTGTCTGTAGAAGTTTTTAATCCTATAGAAGAATTGCTTCCTTCTGTATTAGTGAAATATTTTTGACTGAAATTAGCTTTGAAAGTATTCTCATCAGCAAATTTTTCAGGATTAAAATACAATACGCCGCCCAAAGCATCAGAACCATATAGTAAAGAAGCGGGTCCTTTGATAACTTCAACACTTTCGATTCCGGCATCATTTAATCCCAAACCGTGTTCGTCTCCAAATTGTTGATTTTCGATACGTACACCCTGAGAATAAACCAAAACACGGTTTCCACTTAAACCTCGAATAACCGGTTTTCCGATAGAAGTTCCGGTCGAAATCTGAGAAACTCCGGGAATAGTTGCTAAACCTTCAATTAAAGTCGAAGTCCCTTTTTGCTGTAATGTTTTGATGCTTTCGTGCTCAATTTTCATTACGTTTTGCGATTGCAATTTATTAAAAGGGGTCGAAACTACAACTTCATCCATCTCTAAAATAGATTCTAAAAGTGTAATATCTAGTGTGTTTTCTTTTAGTAATTTGACAATATTTTGATTTTGATTGGCATATCCAACATAAGAAAAAGCAAGTCGTAAACTTCCGTTTGGAAGGTTTTTGAACTCGTATTTTCCGTTTTCATCAGTGGTTGTTCCTTTATGCAATTCCTGTGCATAAACAGATACTCCTGGCAAGGGCTGATTTTGAGCATCGGTTACAATACCTGATACCGAATTTTGAGCAGAAAGAATGCTGGAGAACCCTAAAATAAGGGCTAATATGATTTTTTTCATTTGAAAATGATGCTATAGTTTAATTGATTTTTTTCTTTTGTATAAAAACAGAAATCAAAGCAAACTTGCCAATCCGGATAACTCAAGATGGGAAATTTGTTTTCTTCCGAATTTTATAATAAGAATTTGGTTTTTTCGAGTATTCGAAATTTAAGAAACTATAGCTGCTGGTGGTCCTCGCAATAAATAAGCGCTTCCTGAAAACGAAATAACGTTTTCTGAAAAGGTGAAGAAATAGGGTATTTCTTTATGAAAAGTGCGAAACTGAAAAGCAAAATCTTCAGGAAGAATATAGCTTCCAAAAGCAAAATGACAAACGTAACACAAATCATAATTATGATGCTGGTGCGTTATTTCACCTTGAGGATCATTATAATCGTGATGACATTGTTTTTCTGAAAGTTGTTTAACAATATGCTCATAACTGTGTATCGACTGAAACAATATTGAAAACAATATCGTCAGCGCGAAAGAAACACTTAATATGAGTTGCTTTTTTTTCATGCTCGACAAAGGTATAAAAGACCAATGAAAAATTGACCCATTTTTTGGATTCTGTCGCTAATTTGTTGAAAAAAGTGCAACGAATTGTTTTATTCGTCGTTAAAAAGAGAATAATTGCTTTCAAATGGTATCCTGAACTGGCATTATATTATATTTGTGTGAAATAAATCTACTCTAAAAAACGTTTATTTGAGAACTACTTTAAAACCAAAATACGATATGCGATTCCTTTTAAGTTGTTTGTTTTTAGTTTCGTTTTTCAATGCTTTTTCGCAGGAAGAAGTGAAACCTGAAATAAAACCAGTGGTTAAAATTGATTCCTTATATCGTGAAGATCAGTTTTATTTTACCATCACGTATAATATGTTGGTTCAGGGACCTCCAGGTTTAAAACAGGATAAGTTTTCTGCTGGATTTTCGGGAGGCTTTCTGCGTGATTTTCCTATCAATGAAAAAAGAACTTTTGCCATAGCACCCGGTTTAGGAATAAGTTATCAGAATTACTATCAAAATCTAACCGTTTCAACAGCTGCTGACGGATCATTACTTTATGGTGTTAACAGTTATGACGAATTTGTTTCGAATAGATTTCGACAATTTTCAGTTGATTTACCAATAGAATTCAGGTGGCGAAACTCAACTTTTGAAAGCACTAAATTCTGGAGAATTTATACGGGAATAAAATTTAGCTATGTTTTTGCTGCTAAATCTGTTTTAAAAGACGGAGAGAACACTTATAAAATTACGAATAATCCGGATTTGAATGATTTTCAATATGGCGCTTATATTTCAGCGGGATATAATACCTGGAATATTTATGCCTATTATGGTTTAAATCCGTTATATAAATCTACGGTAAAGACTATAAACGGAGAAAGTGTCAATATGAGAACTTTAAATCTTGGACTGATTTTTTATATTTTATAACCACAAATATAAAAACAATACCTGCGGTAAAACGCCCATTAATAACCCTATCATTAATTCTTTAGGCGTGTGTGCTTCCATTTCTAATCTTGAAGAAGCCACAACTCCGGTCATCAAAATTAGAAAAGCTCCCCAATACGGATTTTGCATTTGCAGGTGAATGTTTAAGCCAATTACAAAAATGGTCAAACCGCTGATTGCCATCATATGAAGGCTTGCCTTTATTTTAAAAAGAGATCCTATCAAAGCTAAAATTGTACTGAATAACGCACCCAGAAAAAAGAAATGAAGTTCAGGATAACGTGCAATTACAATGCTTCTTTTTACCAGAAGAATGTATAAAAAACACTGTAAAACAAGTGGGATCTTGCGCTGTGATGTTTCGGGAACCATTATAGAATTTACGTGCCCGGTTGAGCGTAGTAAAAGAAAAAACAAGACCGGAACCAAAAAAGTTATAATCAGAATCTGGAACAATACATAATATTTTTCCTGATTGGTAAAAATATCTCCCTTGCAAAATAGATAAAACAAGGTAGCATATATCGAAATAAAAATCGGATGTAAGATATAGGAGAATAGTGGAAGTATCTTTTTCAAAACGCTATATTTTGTGGTATTCAACAAATATAATAATGTTTTTTACTGCGAAATATATAAATTTTCACAAATTATATTTAAAAAATTTTAATCTGCATGAAAAACAATTCGTTGATTCTTACCACAAATTACACAAATTAGCACAAATTTAATTGTTGTAAAATCGTTTAATTCTTGGTAATCTTTTAATCTGTGATTAACTTTTAACCGAATAATTAGCGAAAATTTGTGCAATTTGTGGTAAATATTTGTCTCACTCAAAATCTGTGTGAATCTGCTAAAATCTTTTTTTAATCTGCGTGAAAAAATAATTCGTGAATTAGTGGCTATTTTTAGTCGTAAAGAATTAGTGAAAATTTGTGCAATTTGTGGTAAATATTTATCTCACTCAAAATCTGTGTGAATCTGCTAAAATCTTTTTTTAATCTGCGTGAAAAAATAATTCGTGAATTCGTGGCTATTTTTAGTCGTAAAGAATTAGCGAAAATTTGTGCAATTTGTGGTAAATATTTATCTCACTCAAAATCTGTGTGAATCTGCTAAGATTTTTTCTAAATCTGCGTGAAAAAATAATTCGTGAATTCGTGGCTATTTTTAGTCGTAAAGAATTAGTGAAAATTTGTGAACTTCGTGGCAAACCTTTTTCTAAATTTGACAAAAGAAACTTTCTAAATGAGCATAAATTTAAAAAACCTTATTTCAGTTCTAGACGCCAAATGGATCGGTCCTGATACTGATATTTTTGTTGATCATATTTCTATCGACAGCCGCTCGTTACAAAACGGATCAAAAACATTGTTTTTTGCCTTATCAGGCGCTAATAATGATGCTCATTTATACATTCAGGAGTTGATAGAAAAAGGTGTTCAGAATTTTGTAGTGCACCACATTCCAAAAAACACTGAAGGGAAAGCCAATTTTTTGGTGGTAAATAATACGCTCAAAGCTTTGCAGCAATTTGCCAGTTATTACCGTGGTCTTTTCGATTTTCCTGTGCTCGGATTAACCGGAAGCAACGGTAAAACGATTGTAAAAGAATGGCTTAATTTTTTATTAAGTCCCGATTATAATATTATCAGAAGCCCCAAAAGTTACAATTCTCAGGTTGGTGTTCCGCTTTCTGTAATTGCCATAAATGAAAAACATAATTTGGGTATTTTCGAAGCCGGAATTTCGACGGTGAATGAGATGGGCAAACTCGAAAATATCATTAAGCCTACAATTGGTGTTTTAACCAATATTGGCCCTGCACATGATGAAGGTTTTGAAAATTTAGAGCAGAAAATAAAAGAGAAATTACTGCTTTTCAAAAAATCAAAAGTTATTATTTATCAAAAAAATGAACTTGTTGATCAATGTTTAAAGGCATTTTGTGGAGAATACCCAATAGAAGACAGATCTCTTTTTTCCTGGAGTTTTATCGACAATAAAGCAGATGTTTTTATTCTGGAAAAGGAAAGTAGGAATGAAAAAACAACTATTCAATATCAATATCAAAATGAATTTTTCGATTTAGAAATTCCGTTTAGTGATTCGGCTTCAGTTGAAAATACAATTTCCTGTTTATTGGTTTTACTTTATTTTAATTATGATTTTGAAACGATTCAGAATCGCATGAAAATGTTGTATCCGGTTGAAATGCGTTTGGAAGTAAAGAACGGAATCAACAATTGCAGTATTATTGATGATAGTTACAGTTCCGATTTTCAATCGCTTAAAATTGCTTTGGATTTTCTGGAAAGTCAGCAAAAAAAGAACGCAACGAAAACCGTTATTTTGTCTGATATTTTCCAAAGCGGATTTTCTAATGAAGAATTATACTCAAAAGTAGCACAACTTATCGCTGATAATAAAGTTAATCGTGTAATTGGAATTGGAAAAACAATCACCTCTTTTGCAACCAAATTCCTGAACATTATTACATTTGAAAACACGGCCGAATTTATCTCGAAGTTCGAAAGTTTAAATTTCAATAACGAAACGATTTTAATTAAAGGTGCGAGATCATTTCAGTTTGAAGAAATTGTTTCTTTGCTTGAAGAAAAAACGCATGAAACGGTTTTAGAAATTAACTTAGATTCCATTAGTCATAACCTGAATTTCTTTAAAGCGAAACTAAATCCAGATGTAAAAATCATGGTGATGGTAAAAGCTTTTGGATATGGAAACGGAGGTCTGGAAATTGCAAAATTACTCGAACATCATAAAGTAGATTATTTAGGTGTGGCTTTCGCCGATGAAGGAATCTCATTGAAAAATGGTGGAATTAAATTGCCAATTATGGTCTTAAATCCGGAATCGACCAGTTTTCCTTCGATTATTCAATATCAGTTAGAGCCTGAAATTTATAGTATAAAAGGATTAAATGCCTTTTTGAAGATTGCCCGTGAAAAGAATCTGAAAGATTTTCCTATTCACATCAAATTAGATACAGGAATGCATCGTTTGGGTTTTGAAGAGAATACACTTGAGGAATTAATCGAAACTTTAAAAGGAAATACAACCGTAAAGGTTAAAAGTGTTTTATCGCATTTAGCAACCAGCGACGAAATGAAACATTACGATTTTGTCATTTCGCAGATTAATTTATTCGAAAAATTATCTTCAAAACTAATTTCAGAATTAAATATTAATCCAATTCGCCATATTCTGAATACATCCGGAATTAGTAATTTTCCAGATGCACAATATAATATGGTACGACTGGGAATTGGTTTGTATGGTGTTTCCAACGATCCTTCGGAACAAAAATATTTAGAAAACGTAAGTACTTTAAAATCCATTATTTCTCAGGTTAGAACAATTCCTGCTGGCGACAGTGTGGGTTACGGCCGTCGATTTATGGCTGATAAAGAAACAAAAATTGCAACCATTCCAATTGGATATGCTGACGGAATTTCCAGACTATGGGGAAACCAGGTTGGGTATGTGATGATAAGAAATCAAAAAGCTTTTATAGTAGGAAGTGTTTGTATGGATATGCTAATGGTTGATGTAAGCGCAATTGATTGTAGAGAAGGAGATTCTGTTGTTATTTTCGGCGAAAGCCCAACGGTTATGGAAATGGCAGAGGCATTAAAAACCATTCCGTACGAAATTTTGACTAGTATTTCGCAACGTGTAAAAAGGGTATTTTTCCGATAGGTTGCTGGGATTTAAAAGAAAATTACGTATTTTCGATATCTATTACTCACTTCTAAATATACAATTATGGGATTTTTTTCAGAATTTAAGGAATTTGCAATGAAAGGCAACGTGGTTGATCTGGCTGTCGGTGTAATCATTGGAGCTGCTTTTGGTAAAATTGTAAGCTCATTTATCGAAAATGTAATTACACCCTTGTTATTGAAACCAGCTTTAGATGCGGCGCATTTATCTACCATCGAAGAATTAACCGCTTTTGGAGGAGTAAAATATGGTCTGTTCCTTTCTGCTGTGATTAACTTTATAATTGTTGCTTTTGTATTGTTTTTAATTATTAAAGGAATAAATAAAGTGAAGAAAAAAGATGAAGTTGTTGCACCAGCACCAGCCGGACCAACTCAGGAAGAATTGCTTACACAAATTAGAGATCTGTTAAAAAATAAACAATAATATATATACCGCTACACTAAGTCTAACTTAACCGCTCCTTAAATGGGGCGGTTTTTTTGCTTTTGTTTAATTTATAACATTTTGTTATTTTTTGTGAAGCATCTTGTTTTCACTTTTATTATGTATACTTTTGCATTATAATTTAGATTTAATTCATACTAAAAATATAAAAATGAGAATAGCGGTTGTAGGTGCCACTGGTATGGTTGGCGAAGTAATGCTTAAAGTTTTAGCGGAAAGAAATTTTCCTGTTACAGAATTAATTCCTGTTGCATCTGAAAGATCAGTAGGAAAAGAAATTGAATATAAAGGAACAAAATATAAGGTTGTAGGAATGCAAACAGCAGTAGATATGAAAGCTGATATTGCGGTTTTCTCTGCCGGAGGTGATACTTCATTAGAATGGGCACCAAAATTTGCTGCAGCCGGAACAACTGTTATTGATAATTCTTCTGCATGGAGAATGGACCCTACAAAAAAATTAGTAGTACCTGAAATTAATGCTGATACCTTAACAAGAGAAGATAAAATTATTGCAAACCCAAACTGCTCTACTATTCAAATGGTATTGGCATTGGCTCCTTTGCATAAAAAATATAATATTAGAAGAATTATAGTTTCTACTTACCAATCGATCACCGGAACTGGTGTAAAAGCAGTAAGACAATTAGAAAACGAATATGCAGGAATTCAGGGTGAAATGGCTTACAAATATCCAATTCACAGAAATGCGATTCCACATTGCGATAGTTTCGAAGAAAACGGATACACTAAAGAAGAAATGAAATTAGTTCGCGAAACTCAAAAAATTCTTGGTGATAATACTATCAGAGTAACGGCTACTGCAGTACGTGTTCCGGTTGTTGGAGGACATAGTGAGGCTGTTAATGTTGAGTTCACAAATGATTTTGATGTTAACGAAGTTCGCGAAATTTTACACCATACTGATGGAGTAGTAGTACAGGATAATTTAGATACCTTTACATACCCAATGCCATTATATGCAGAAGGTAAAAATGATGTTTTTGTTGGAAGAATCCGTCGTGACGAAAGCCAGCCAAACACCTTAAACATGTGGATTGTTGCGGATAACCTTAGAAAAGGAGCTGCTACAAACACGATCCAAATTGCTGAATATTTAATTGCAGCAGGTTTGGTATAAACGAGAGATTAAAAAAAATTGTTATAAAGGGAAGACCGTGATTACAGTGATGTAATTGCGGTTTTTTTGTGAAGATAAAGTAAAAATGTTTCTAGTCAACTGAAAATTAGTTCCAAACAAAAATTCCAAATTCCAATAGTTTAAATGTTCTATTGGAATTTGGAATTTTTAAAAATTGTACTTTATTCTTAATATTCAGGAGCCAGTTCTAATTCCAGTCCTTCTAATTCTGTAGTAATTGGGATCTGACAGCCTAAACGACTATTAGATTTAACATAAAACGCTTCCGAAAGCATGGCTTCTTCTTCATCTCCCATTTCCGGTAATGCAACATCATTTAGAACATAACACTGGCAGGAAGCACACATGGCCATTCCGCCACAGGTTCCTTCAACAGGAAGTTCGTATGCTTTGCATAACTCCATTATATTCATTGCCATATCAGTTGGAGCTTGTAACTCGTGTATAACTCCTTCTCGATCTTTAATCTTTATTAATACATCCATTTTTTATAATTGGAAATTTTTACGGGTTCGGATTTTATAACGTGAAAAAATCCTAATTCTATGTTAACTAGTTGGTTTTAAGCTGAATGCATACTCTTTTTTGTTGTCTTCTTTAAGATGCATTTTTAAGCCAAGTGTGTTTCCACCTTTTGCTAATAGTGTAACGATTGCAATTACTGAATAGTAGTCTCCTTTATCTGATTGAAAAATTAAAGTTCCCTCATATGTTGAGTTTACCACTCCTTGTTTATCAGTTGTTACAGACAATTTTCGCGGATGTGAAAATTCTGCAGCGCTATACGTTGCTTTGTTGGAAAATTTTGCTTTTCCCTGGCAGATATCATATAGAAAATCATAATTACCAATTCTCAAACTTCCTTCTTCGCTTACAGAACTTGTAGAGAAAACGATTTGTCCGGAATATTCAAAATCCGACCATTCTTCAGATTCACTCACCCAGGCTTTGTCAACGACAAGGGTTTGGTTTTGCTGCGCGTAATTCACAGTAACAAAAAACAACAATAAAAATAGAGCGTAATAGTTCTTCATAATTTAAGATTTAGGGTTATGTTACAAATTTAAGTTAAAAATGTAATAATTCCTTACCTAAAACTCTTAAAACTTTATATTGTTTTTTGTTAAATTCGCAAAATTGACTGATTTTTTGAATGTTTTATCTAAAATTTGCAAACTAAACATTCAAAGAGATATTATTCTTGTTAATAATGCGTAGTCTTATCTATCAAAAAAAGCGACCTCTTACTACATTATATTGACCACAGTTTCGATCTGTGGAGCATATTTTTTAATGGTTGTTTCAACACCTGCCTTAAGTGTCATTTGGTTTACACTACAGCTTATACATGCGCCTTCAAGACGAACTTTCACGTGCTTGTCATCTTCTATAGAGATTAACGAAATATCTCCTCCATCAGAATTTAAAAACGGTCTAATTTCATCTAGAGCCAGTAATACGTTGCTTGTTAATTCTTCTGTTGTCATAATTTTATCAATTAGAAAATGTGTCAATTAGATAATTAGAAAATTTACTTTGAGTAAAATTATCTAATTATCTAATTTCAAATTATCTCATTAGTTTTTATCTCAATTATCTAATTTTTCTTTACCGCTGAACATCCTGCCATAGTCGTAATTTTAATGGCTTCTGTTGCTGGTAAACTATCGTTTCTATTTACTGTTTCCTGTACTACATTTCTAGTAATTTCTTCAAAAATAGTTTCAATTACAGAAGCTGTTTGTAAAGCTGCCGGACGACCGTAATCTCCTGCTTCACGAATCGATTGTACAATTGGTACTTCTCCTAAAAATGGAACATTTAAATCTTCTGCAAGATTTTTAGCTCCCTCTTGTCCAAAGATATAGTATTTATTGTCAGGCAATTCTTCCGGTGTAAAGTACGCCATATTTTCGATGATTCCCAAAACAGGAACATTAATATTGTCCTGCATGAACATCGCAACTCCTTTTTTAGCATCGGCAAGTGCTACAGCCTGAGGTGTACTTACTACAACCGCTCCGGTAATTGGCAATGATTGCATGATAGAAAGGTGAATATCTCCAGTTCCAGGAGGTAAGTCGATTAACATAAAATCTAGTTCTCCCCAATCTGCATCAAAGATCATTTGGTTTAATGCTTTTGCTGCCATCGGTCCTCTCCAGATTACTGCCTGGCTTGGTGCTGTAAAAAATCCAATAGAAAGTATTTTGATTTCAAAGCTTTCAACTGGTTTCATTTTTGATTTTCCGTCAACGGTAATCGAAATTGGTTTTTCATTTTCAACATCAAACATAATTGGCATTGAAGGTCCGTATATATCAGCATCTAAAACTCCAACAGCAAAACCCATTTTGGCAAGTGTTACGGCAAGATTTGCAGTAACAGTAGATTTTCCAACGCCACCTTTACCAGAGGCAACGGCAATAATATTTTTGATTCCCGGAATTGCTTTCCCTTTTATTTCATTAGGATTTTCCTTCGCTTCAACTTTAATGTTTACTTTAACTTTAGCTTCTGGAGATACCAATTCGTGAATTGTCTTTTTGATATCATCTTCCGCTCTTTTTTTAATGTGCATTGCCGGTGTGTGCAATAATAAATCTACTACAACTTCATCACCAAAAGTAATCACATTGGCAACAGCACCGCTTTCAACCATATTTTTTCCTTCTCCGGCTATGGTAATTGTTTCCAGAGCTTTAAGAATTTCTTTTCTATCTAATTTCATCTTTAATGTAGGTGTTTTCTATGATGAAACTTATTTAAACACTATGTTTATTTAAACTCGTTTCAGACTGCAAAGATAACAGATTATGTTCGGATTTCTGCCCTTTTTGAATCGTATTTATTGATATCGAAATTATTCAAAATGATACTATTGTGCTTTTTTGGGCAGTGAATTAAAATTACGAAGCGTAACCGCTTCGTTTTATAAGAAAAGAAACCCGCCAGATTTATTAAATCTAACGGGTTTCTTAAAAAAAATGGTCTACAAGTTTTATTCGTATTTTAAATATTTTAAAATGTCTATTTTGGTTACCTGATAGGCTTTTGCCAAAACGATCATTAAAGTCAAAACTAATAAAGAAACCAGCGCAACAGTAAACGGAATCACCGAAACATTAATCCTGAAAGCAAAATTCTCCAGCCATTTTTGCAGCAGAATATAAGCAGGAACAATCCCGATTAAGAAGCCTATCAAGCAAAAGATCACGTATTGTTTTGATAATTCTTTCAATAAAATATCTGTTTCTGCGCCTAATGTTTTTCTGATCGCTATTTCTTTCAGTCTTCTCTCCATCGAAAATGATGCCAAAGCAAACAATCCAAAAATGGCAATAATGATTACAACGAGATTCAAAATAAAGAAAACATCTTTTTGTTTTACCTGTTCTTCATATGTTTTGGCGAAACCTTTATTTACAAATTCATAATCAAAAGGGTAATCCGGATTTACATTTTTCTCCCAATACGTTTTTAACTCTGCCAATGTTTCACTTAAATTATTTGGAGAAACTTTTACATAAAGATTGTCAAAGTTGTTCCATTCTAAGGTTTTAAGATTGATAAAAACCATTGGCGGTACTTTATCCTGCAAACCGGTAATATGAAAATCTTTGACAACTCCAACAACTTTAAATTTCATATTTCCTTTTTCGTCTCCCCAGCCAGATGTGATAATCGTGTTGATTGGATTTTTAAGATTTAATGTTTTGGCCAATGTTTCATTAATCAGCCAATTGTCTATAGTATCAGAGGCAAACTGAGGTGACAAATCACGACCTTTTACGATTTTAATTTTCATCATTTCAAGAAAACCAAAATCCATTTCAACATTCCTTGGCTGTACAAAAATGCCATTGTGCGTAAATCCCGAACTTGAATTGGTACTTCTGCCGAAAGATCCGGCAAAAGTTGTAACTCCCTGTACTCCCGGAATTTTGGCAATTTCTTGTTTTGCGGTCTGGTATTTTATGGTTTTTTGACGGAAATCTGGAAGATTATAAGGAATTCGAATCATTTGATCGCCACTAAAACCAAGATCTTTGTTCATCATATAATTAACCTGAGAGTTTACAATCAGGGCGCCAATAATAAAGAATGCAGCAATTCCAAATTGAAAAATCAACATTGAATTTCGAACCCAGATACCGCTTTTGCTTCTTGAAAAATTCCCTTTTAAAACTTTCAAAGTTTCAAAATTTGAGATATAAACGGCTGGAAAAATACCTGCAAGAACGATTACTAATCCAAATATAAAAATGAGCTGCAGGTAAAATTCGCCACCATTCATGGTTAAAGTTTTCTTCAAAAAGTTGTTGTAGTATGGCAAAGAAAGTTCGACAATTGCCAAAGCAAAAATGATTGCCAGAATTACAATTATAGCTGTCTCAAAAATAAACTGTGCAATAATCTGTTTTTTTGTTGCACCGACAATTTTACGAACACCAACTTCTTTAGCACGTTTTATAGCAGAAGCTGTTGCCAAATTGATGTAGTTTACTAATGATAGAACCAAAATCAAAATAGAGAGACCAACCATGATATAAAGCAATTGCAAATTACCTCTGCCTTCCGGAAAATTGCGCCCTGCTGAAGACTTAGTTCCATACAAACGCGCAGTTTTCAATTGGTCTAGTATTACCGTGGTTTGTCCATATTCCTTAATATGCTGCGCAGCAGTCATACCGCTCTCTTTTGCATCTTTTAATGTTCTATTGACAAAATCTACATTTTGCATTTTCTTTAAAACGGCAACAGGATCAGCTCCTTTTTTAATTTTGACCATCAGGCCATAATTGAAATTTCCCCAGCTGTCTTTGTCCTGCTCACGTCTAACGCCTCCAAAAACAAAATTTGGTTCTATAGAAGAAGGTCTCATTAAACGATAAATGGATTTTACAATATAGCTTTTACTCTCATAGCTCACTGATTTACCAATCGGGTCTTCGTCTTTAAAAAGTAGCTTTGCAGCCTCTTCAGACATCGCCACACTATTGTTTTCTTTTAAGATATTAGTTTTGGCTCCTTTCACAATTGGAAACGGAAAAACATCAAAAAAGCCATTGTCTGCTCCCGTGATTTTTTTATCCATTACTTTTTGATCCTTATATTTTATAGGTGCCTCACTGTACCAGGTATTAAGGAAAGCAATGGACTCAATTTCAGGAATTGTTGCTTTGCAGGTTTCGCCAAACGGAATAGAACATGTAGCCCATGTATCTCCGGTTACTCCAATTTTGTTCAGTACCTGATATGCATTTTCTTTTTCAGGATTCCATTGGTCGTAAGCGTTTTCGTTGTTCCAATACAGTATGGCGAAAATAACGCCGGCAATCCCGATGCTTAATCCTAAGATATTTAAAAACGAAAACAGTTTGCTTTGCTTTAAATGATAAATAAATATTTTAAACCAGTTAAAAATCATGGTGTATTTTTTATAGTTGTTAGTTATTTTTTAATGTCTAAAAGGTTTTGTGACCTCTTAGATAATTGCTAATACTTTGCAAACAAATCCAATTAGGATTGTGATTGCTGTTACAATAAATTTTATCATCCTGAAATTATTTAGCGTCCATAAAAACATCCACATTTCTCTGATTTAATCGTTCAGAGAATATTACACCATCTTTCATATGAATCGTTTTTTGCGAAAACGAAGCGTCATAATCAGAGTGGGTTACCATCAAAATTGTCGCACCTTTTGCGTGCAAATCGGTTAAAAGTTCCATTACTTCATTACCGTTTTTACTGTCCAGATTTCCCGTTGGCTCATCGGCCAAAATGATTTTTGGATCATTTACCAAAGCTCTTGCAACCGCAACTCTTTGTTGTTGTCCTCCTGAAAGCTGTTGCGGATAATGTTTCAAACGATGTGAAATGTTTAATTTCTCAGCAATAGCTTCAATTTTTTGCTTTCTGTCTGAAGCTTTTACGTTGTTGTAAAGCAAAGGCAATTCGATATTGTCATAAACAGAAAGTTCGTCGATCAGGTTAAAATTTTGAAAAATGAAACCGATGTTTTCTTTACGAACCGCCGCTCTTCCTTTTTCTTTAAGACCAATCATTTCCTGATCTAATAATTTATAACTTCCATCGGTAGCGCTGTCCAAAAGCCCGATGATATTTAATAAAGTCGATTTTCCACAACCTGAAGGTCCCATGATAGTTAAAAAATCTCCTTTTTTAATTTCTAAATTGATTCCGCTTAAAGCTGATGTTTCTACTTCTTCGGTTCTAAAAACTTTGGTTAAATTTTGAATTGTTATCATAATGGGAAAGGTGTTAAATGTTATTATTCGTTTTTGATTGATGATTTTGATTGATGATTGAAACTCTTTATTAATTGTGAATTGTGAATTGTGAAATGTGAAATGTGAAATGTGAGTTGGGTTTGAAACTTGAAACCTGAAACCTGAAACTTGAAACCTTTTTTATTGAGAACTAATCGACAACTCCTCAACATCTTTATAATCCGTATAAGAAGAAGTAATCACAGATTCACCTTCTTTTAAGCCTTCCAGAATTTCATAATACGAGGGATTTTCCCTTCCTAATTTGATGTTTCTTCTTTCGGCTTTATTTCCTTTTACTACAAAAATCCATTTCCCGGCTGTCTCCTGATTGAAGCTTCCTTTCGGAACTACTAATGTTTTGTTTTTCTCAGATAAAATCAGTTTTACACCAAAACTAAGTCCGTCTTGTAAAACAATTTCTTCTTTAGAAGTAAAAGCCAGTTCCACTGTAAAGTGCCCGCTTTTTACTTCCGGAATTACTTTAGTTACCAAAACTTCCAATATTTTACCTTTAAATTCTACCTGACCTTTTAAGCCTTCACGAACTTTTTCCAAATAGAATTCGTCAACATTGGCAGCCAATTTGTATCCTTTTTTCGAATCTATTTTTCCAATACTTTCTCCTGCCTGGAATGTTTTTCCTAGAACAGGTTCAAAGGATGTTAATCGTCCAGATTCCGGGGCTGTAATCAAAAAGTTCTTTTTGTTGTTTCTCAAAATATCCAAACTTTTCTCCATGGTCTGAATCGAACGATTGATTTGCGAAATTTGAACCTGATTCGTTTGTTTTTCCTTTTGAATACTTTGCTGAATTGTTCTTTTGCGCTCTTCCTGAAAACGTAGACTTTCTTTGAAGGTATTCCAGTCGTTTTTTGAGATCACTTCCTTCTCATATAAACGAGCATTCATATCGTATAATCTTTTGGCGTCGTTATAATCGTGTTCGATCAAAACCAAATCCTTATTTAAATTCAATTCCTGATTTCTGATGTTCAGTTTTCCGGTATTCAAATTGTTAATTTGCTCAATAATTGCGGTTTCCTGAGTCAGGTAATTCAGTTCTGTATTCGGGTTGTATAATCGCGCTAAGGATTGTCCTTGGGTTACCATAGCGCCATTCTCCACGAAAATCTCTTTTACAGATCCTCCTTCTGTAACGTTTACAAGCATTACGTTCAAAGGTTCAACTTTGGCCTGAAAAACTACAAAATCTTCAAAAAAGGCTTTTTCGATTTTTTGAACTGATAGTTCTTCGGCTTTTACATTTAAAGTTCTTTTAGTGTTAAACGAAAAAAAGATGATGACAGCCAAAGCTAAAAAAACTCCAATTGCTATTGTCAGATATCTAAATTTTCTATTTTTACGAGGAATTACCTTGTCCATTTTATAAATAATTTGTTGATTACCAATAGGTAAATACTGTGCCACAAAATTTATTATTTGTAAAGCCTTGATTTTAAAGAAGCTTTAAAAACCATTCAAAAAAAGGAGTGTTCGATAATGAACAGTTGACCGTTCAAAATCGGACAAAAAAAGACAGATGCGAAAAAAATTAGCCCAAATATTAATTGTTGACGATCAGGAAGAAATTCTTTTTTCGGCAAAAATGATTCTCAAAAAACATTTTGAAACCATTTTTACAACCAACAATCCAAAAAAAATCATTTCTCTTTTAAGTGAAAATGAAATAAATGTGGTTTTATTGGACATGAATTACCGCATTGGTTTTGAAGATGGTCGCGAAGGAATTCATTGGCTAAAAGAAATTAAAACACTTTCCCCTCAAACGATTGTGATTTTAATGACAGCGTTTGGTAAAATTGAAACCGCTGTTGAAGGAATAAAAATTGGTGCTTTTGATTATGTTTTAAAACCCTGGCACAACGAAAAATTACTGGAAACCATTGATAAGGCTGTCGCCGAAAGTAGAAAGAACATTAAAAAACCGAAAGTAGAAAAAACTGGAAAAAGATACTTCGTCGGAACTTCCCAAAAAATAAAACAAGCCTATTCTATAGCGGAAAGAGTCGCCAAAACCGATGCAAACGTTTTAATTTTAGGCGAAAACGGAACCGGAAAATATGTTTTTGCCGAATTTATCCATCAAAATTCAGAAAGAAAAAACCAGCCTTTTGTTCATGTTGATTTGGGTTCTTTGAGTGATAATTTATTTGAAAGCGAACTTTTTGGGTACGCAAAAGGCGCTTTTACTGATGCCAAAATAGATACGCCGGGAAGATTCGAAATGGCTTCAAACGGAACAATTTTTCTGGATGAAATCGGAAATATTCCATTGCATTTGCAGGCTAAATTATTACACGTTTTACAAACCAAAACCGTTACACGCTTAGGCGAAAGCAAACCAAGACCTTTAAATGTCCGAATTATTTCGGCAACCAACAGCGATATTAAAGCCGAGGTAAAAAACAAAACCTTCCGTGAAGATTTGCTGTACCGAATCAATACAATGGAAATTCAGTTGCCATCTTTACGTGAGCGAAAAGATGATATTGTTCCGATGGCGAATTTTATCCTCGATCAGATTGCCGAAAAATACAATCATGGTCCCGAAGCTTCGGAATGGCAATTTGAAGAAAATGCCGGACCGTATTTAGAAAAATACCCATGGAAAGGAAATGTCCGCGAAATGGAAAACAAGATCGAACGCGCTTTGATTTTAGCTGATAATAATACAATAACGGTTCACGACTTAGATATTCTGGATTTTGAAGATATTCAGCAAAACGATGAAAATCCACTTTCTGAAATGGAGAAAACAGCGATAGAAAAAGTCTTATTCAAACACCACGGCAACATAAGCAAAACCGCTGAAGAATTAGGTTTGTCAAGAGCAGCTTTATATAGAAGAATAGAGAAATACGATTTGAAAAATACATAAACGCGGTGTGATTTTACCGCAAAGCACGCTAAGTATTTTTTTCGTTGTGTTTGTAATTGTCTTTATTAAGTTCGCAAAGCTGTGTGTGGAGAACTTTGCGGATTTCTTGTTTGTGGTTAATTTTACCGCAAAGAGCGCAAAGTATTTTTTTCTCCGTGTTTGCAGTTGGCTTTATTAAGTTCGCAAAACTGTTGTAGCGAACTTTGCGTAAACCCTTTGCGACCTTTGCGGTTAAATTTTAAGCATTATTAAGAAAAAATAAATGAAAAATTGGAAGTTTTATAACGCCTTATTTGTGAGAGTCTTGTTTGTCATGACGCTCTTTTTCTTTTGCGTTTTTCTGATCTATAAAATGTTTTATTATAACGCCATTTTGGTTGGACTTTTTGCTGTTGTAATGCTATTCGAAATGTATTTCTTCGTCAAAAATCAATTGTTGTTTTACGACAGAACATTGCTTTCCATGCTTCAAAAAGACTTCTCAACTAATTTTCCTGAAGAAAATAAAAAAGACAATTTCGAGAGTTTATACCTTCTATACGAGGCTTTAAAAATTCAGCAACAGGAACAAACTTCAAAAGAATTGGTGTATCAATCGATTTTAAATAGTATTGATACTGGAACGCTTATTTTAGAAAAAGAGAATGACGAGTGGAATATCTTTTTGATGAACGATTGCTTTTCTAATTTATTCAAAGTGCCAAAAGTCAGTCATTGGAGTTACTTAAAAAACTATTTGCCATCGCTTTGCAATGAAATTGAAAAATCTGATTTTGCCGAACTAAAATCGGCGATTTCGATTAAAATTGAAGATCAGGATCTGCAGACTTTTATGCTTCAAACTTCATTGACCAAAACCTATAACAAAGAATATTTTATCATTTTACTAGATAGTATTCAGCGTGTGATTGAGAAAAAAGAAAAAGAAGCCTGGATTAATCTGATGAAAATTATCTCGCATGAATTAATGAATTCCTTAACGCCAATACGCGCGCTTTCGCAGAATTTACTTCAAATTGTCGATCAGGAAAAACTCGAGGAAGACGATTTTGAAGACATCAAAAGCAGTATTTCGACAATCATAAACAGGAGCGATCATTTACAGGTTTTTGTGGAGAATTACAGAAAGCTAGCCATGCTTCCAACGCCAACTAAAGTGATGACACCAATCAATGCGCTTTTCGATGACTGCCTCCGAATCATGAATCCGATTTTAAAAGCAGAAAATATTGAATTGATAAATGATATTAATAGTTCACGTTCCATTTTGATTGATAAAAATCAGATGGAGCAGGTGATCATCAATTTGATTACGAATAGTATTTATGCCTTGAAAGAGAAAAGCGAAAAGAAAATGTTTTTATCAAGTTATACCGAAAATAACCGTTTCTTCATCACGATTTCGGATAACGGAAAAGGAATTGATTCTGAAATTAGAGACAAGGTTTTTCTACCCTTTTTTACAACAAGAAAAGACGGCGCCGGAATTGGTTTAACGCTTTCGAAAAATATCATAGAAGCGCATGGCGGTTATCTAAGCTACCAAACTGATGAAGATAAGACTAGTTTTGTTATTTGTTTGATTTGATACGAATTCATCTTTGTCAAAGTTTGAAACTTTGACAAAGATTTTAGCCAAAAGTTTGTAAGCGCATTTTTGTCATTCCGAGGAACGAGGAATCCCCGCAAGTAACTCCACAATCCAAATCGTCAATCTTTGTCGAGCTTCTCGCGGGGATTCCTCGTTCCTCGGAATGACAAGATTGTGGTTATGCAGTTAGGTAAAGAAAAATTTAATATTCCATTTCAGGCGTCCAAAAGTGTTTTTCGAAATCTATAATTTGATTGTCTATAACTTCAATGCCTTCACTTTCCAATAGTTGCTGCATTAAATTCGTCCCGTCAAAATGATGTTTTCCAGTCAAAAGTCCTTTTCTATTAACAACACGATGCGCGGGAACATCTTCCATATTATGGCAGGCATTCATAGCCCAGCCAACCATTCGCGCAGAGCGAGCGGTTCCTAAAGCCTTTGCAATAGCGCCATAAGAAGTAACTTTCCCGTACGGAATTTGTCTGGCGATCGCATAAACTCTTTCAAAAAAATTATCTTCAGCCATAAGTTTAAACACTAATTACACAAATTTTCACTAATTATTGGATTGCTTTAAATCTGCGAGGGAATATTTTTTGCACACAAATAAGAAATCTTTTTAATCCTGTGAGCTGTGGCAAACTAATCTTTACCCAAAATAGTAATTCAAAATATTAAAAAGAGTAACCACAGCAACTAAACCAGTAATACTTCCAATAATAGTATTCATGTTGCGCATGATATAATCGGTTTTCTTTTCTATTTTTCCGAAGAAACCAATATAACTGTATAAAGCTGCAAAAGATCCTAAAACAGAACCCATTACAAAAGTAAAAATGATATTACTTTCAAATACAAAAAGATGGTAAGATGCCAAAGTAACACTTACCAAAACGTAATACGGAATCGGGAAGAAGTTCAGGCCTGAAAGTAGCATTCCTAAAAAAAAACGACTTTTTTTACTGCTTTTTTTGATTTTTGATTTCTTTTTGGTTTTCGGGTTTTTTGCGATAAACAGAAAATAAATGGTTAGAATCGAGAAAATAACAAACCCGACTTCACGTAATAAAGTCACAACATCCGGACGATTGTCGATTACGTGAGCGAACAAAAGAGCCACATAAACCTGAAAAAAAATAACGACAAGCGCTCCCAAAACAAACCACAAAGCATTTTTTCTTCCTTCTTTCAAATTTACTTTTGCAGCCGTCATGTTGATTAAACCAGGCGGAATAATCCCAATGAAAGCGGCAATAAAACCTGAAAGTAATGGAGTAATTAAGACCATTCAGTTGTGTGATGGGTTAGTAAAATCTGTTTTTAAAATTAAATTAGTCTTTAATTTTGAAACGAATATACGTAATTGCCTTGTTAATTTCTAAATATTGTTTTTCGTAAAAAGTCTGAAAAGCAGTAACTTCTTCAGGACTTCCTTCGTTTGTATATACGTTATGATTTGCATATAAAACTTCGTGACCCTCACCGTGAAGCAATCCAAGTGTGTAACCGTGCATGAATTCACTGTCGGTTTTAAGGTTTACGACACCGTCTTTTTTAAGGATTTTTTTATACAATTTCAAAAACTCAGAATTCGTCATTCTGTGTTTAGTTCTCTTGTATTTGATTTGCGGATCCGGAAAAGTAATCCAGATTTCATCCACTTCATTTTCATTAAAAATATGATCAATCAATTCGATTTGAGTTCGAATGAAAGCAACATTATGTAATCCGTTTTCAACAGCGGTTTTTGCGCCTCTCCAGAAACGGGCTCCTTTAATATCAATTCCGATAAAATTTTTGTCCGGATATCTTTCTGCTAATCCAACAGAATATTCTCCCTTTCCACATCCTAATTCTAAAACTAATGGATTGTCATTTTTAAAGAAATCAGAGTTCCATTTTCCTTTTAAAGGCATTAAATCGCCTACAACTTCTTCTCTGGTTGGTTGAAAAACGTTTTGAAATGTTTCGTTTTCTCTGAATCTTTTTAGTTTATTTTTACTTCCCACTTTTACAAAAATTTTCAGCAAAATTAAGGAATATAAACGAATGAATCAGGCAGATTGGTTTAAAAACTAGATTATATATATTGGGTTTGTTTTTTTGCCACAGATTTCACAGATTAAAAAGATTTTTAAAATTCAAATTTTGTAAGCTTGTGTAGTCCCTACGGGACATTAATTGTGGTCGTATTTATTTTTCTACCAACATTTAACTCCTAAAGGAGTATATCTCGTAGAGATTACATGTTGGTAGAAAAATAGTCGCCACGCCAAACATTGTCCCGTAGGGACTATATATTTTAAGATAGAAAAAATCTTTTTAATCTGTGAAATCTGTGGCAAACTTATTTTTACCCGTAATGTGGTTCTGTGATTGCTTTTGTTTTTGGATCTAAAGTTTCATCGTGTTGTGATAAATCAAGACCAATGTGTTCTGATTCTTCTGAAACTCTTAGCGGAATAATAAAGTTGGTTACTTTGAATAAGAAATAAGCTCCGAAGAAAGTAAAAATAGAAACCAATACCAACGCCATCATATGATGTCCGAAAACATTCCAGCCTCCGTGTAGCAAACTTGCATCTTCGCCATGAGCGAAAATAGCAGTCAGGATCATTCCCATAATTCCACCAACTCCGTGACAGGCAAAAACGTCAAGCGTATCATCAAATCTTTTGGAGAAACTACAGTTTACGACGGAGTTTGAAACCAAAGCGGTAACAAATCCGAAGAACATGCTTTCAGGAACCGATACAAATCCTGCTGCGGGCGTAATAGCTACTAAACCAACAACAGCTCCGATACAAGCGCCTAATGCCGATACTTTTCTGCCATTCATTCGATCAAAGAAAACCCAGGTTAACATGGCTGCTGCCGATGAAGTTGTAGTCGTTGCAAAAGCCATCGCTGCAGTTCCGTTAGCGGCAAGAGCAGACCCAGCGTTGAATCCGAACCAACCAAACCAAAGCATTCCGGTTCCTAATAATACAAACGGAATATTGGTTGGAATATGCTGACTGTTTTTTCTTTTTCCTAAAACCAGAACTCCGGCCAAAGCGGCGAATCCTGAACTCATGTGTACAACGGTTCCTCCGGCGAAATCCTTAACGCCAAAATAACTTCCTAAAACTCCGGTTGGATACCAAACGGCGTGACACAAAGGAGCGTATATGAAAATGGTAAATAAACTGATGAAAATTAAATAAGAGATAAAACGAACACGCTCTGCAAATGAACCTGTAATAATGGCCGGAGCGATGATCGCAAATTTCATTTGGAACAAAGCAAAAAGCATAAACGGAATCGTGCTTGCCAGTTTTTTATGTGGTAAAATATTAACGTAATCCATAAAAGCAAAAGTGGTCGGATTCCCGAAGAAGCTGTAAAAGTGGTCTCCAGAGCCAAATCCGATTGGATCTCCAAAAGCTAAACTGAAACCAACGGTAACCCATAAAAGTGTTACAACACCCAAACAAATGAAACTTTGTAACATGGTTGAAATGACATTTTTCTTGCCTACCATTCCGCCATAGAAAAAAGACAATCCCGGCGTCATGATTAAAACCAGACAGCAAGAAGTTAACATCCAGGCAACATCGGCAGGAACGATTTGGTCTAAAGTGCCAAATTCTGATAATACATAACTATTTTCTGTAACTGTTGGCCAAAATGCGCCTGTAATACAAACTAAACTTATAATAATAAAGGAAATGATCCAGCGTCTTTCTATTTTCATTTTTCAAATACTTTATTGAACCCTATTTTTTTTGGGGTCAAAGTTAAAAAAAAATAAAGATTTTGATTTTGAGGGCTGTTAAAATAGAGGTATGTGTTTGATTTTAGTCAATTTTATAAAATTCACATCATTTTTTTGATAGAATTGTATTTCTGAATCAAAAAAAAGAGTCCAAATTGCCAAATATGTTATAATTAAATTACTATCGTGATTTGTAACCTGCTATAAAAGTTAGGTTTATAATAAGAAAGTTCTAAAATGTTTATTTTTTTTGAAGTTTCGCAATCAAAGCATCTTCAATTGGTGCTTTTATTTTAATTGCCGCATCAACTTCGTCATTCGGAACGGTCATTGATAAAACGTATTGCTGAATTTTCCATTCTTTCCCCACTTTTACCAAAACACCAGAACCACGACAAATTTTCATTTGTGTATTTAGCAATTCATCAAACCAGGCAACATTTCCGGTTTTGTCAAAAAAGATGTGGCGTTCTAAAGAAGTAAAATTCCATGTTTTGCCACTTTTAAAAAAAGGTTGTGCCCAAGCCTGAAAATCTGGTTTTACCCAATTTTCTGTAGCATCTGTCCCAATGAAAATCGCATCTTCGGTCATTGCATTAAAATAGTCTTCAAATTTCACCTCGGCAGCGGCTTTGTGCCAGGCATCGAGTGTTTTGTTGATTTTTTCTTTTTCCGTGTTTTGAGCATTAGCAAAAACGGTCACAAATAATAAAAGTAAAATGGTTTTTTTCATGGGTTTGGTTATTTGAGTTAAAGGTAAGAAAAATATTTTTTAAAGGTTCAGAGGTACAGAGAGGCAAAGGTTCAAAGGTTTTTTAAACTTTGCGCATGAATCTCTCGCAAAGTCGCAGAGTCGCAAAGTTTTTATTTTAAGATTTGTTGTTTACTATAATAAGTTATAAAAGCGATGACATAAATTTCGCGCAAAGACGCAGAGTCGCAAAGTTTTGTTTCACGCAGATTTTAAAAAGATTTAAGCAGATCTGCGCAGATCATTTATAAATTAAATCTGTGTGAATCTTTTTAATCTGTGGCTAAAATAAAACTTTGCGACTCTGCGTCTTTGCGCGATTAAAAGACAAAGTAAATCACGGTAAACTTAATATGAACTTACATAACTTATATGGTGTAATTTTAAAAAAAGAGTATATTTGAATGCTTTAAAATACCACATCATGAATCCGAAAATATTTATCAGTTCGATCGTTATTACTTCTTTACTTTTTGTGTCTTGCAAAAAGGAATTAGAACCTCAGGAAAGTACACCCACTTCTGAATTAGTTAAATTAGGATTGGTAAAAGATACGGCAAAAGTCAAGTCGGTAGTAGAGGCGCCACAGCCACAAACTAATCCGAATACGGTATTGGGAGAAACAAAAGGATTAAATCCGGCACACGGACAGCCAGGACACCGTTGTGATATCGCAGTAGGCGCGCCATTGAATTCGGCTCCAACACAAGGACAAACGGCAACGGCACAACCAACACAAACAATACAGGTAAATCCGAATCAGAAAAATATGGTAACCACAACAACTGTTGCGGCTCCGGTAAAAGTGGCGAAAGGAATGAATCCGTCGCACGGACAACCTGGTCATAGATGTGATATTCCCGTTGGATCGCCTTTAAATTCTCCGGTTGCAAAAACAGCTGCGGCAACGCCAGCACAAAGCGGAAGTACTTCTCAAAGCTTTACCGTTACACCACCGGCTACTGAAAACGCAGTTCCGGCTTTATTAAGTACCGAAGCACCTAAAGTTGCTGAAGGAATGAATCCGGCTCACGGACAACCAGGACACCGTTGCGACATCGCAGTAGGTGCGCCGTTACCAAAGACGTAGTTTTTTTCCACCATATAAGTAATATAAGTTCATTTAATTGGGGTGTTTACTTTGTGCTTAATTTTAAATAATAGAAGCTCATATAAGTATTAAACTTAAATTTCATGCAAAGTCGCGATGTCGCAAAGAAATTAAAACTTTGCGGCTTCGCGACTTTGCGTGAGAATAGACACCAATAAGCATCTAATATGTACTTATGACATATAGCGTAAAAAAATAAGCACAAAGTTATTAAATGAACTTATATTACTTATATGGTGGAAAAAACGTCTGCTATATATTTAAAAAGTCTTCTGCTTTTCGAAAGTAGTCGTCAATGTTTTTTTGGCTTTAGCCAAAGCACCACTAAAAGCTTTTTCAAGTGTATCTGAGTGTTCTGTAACGGTTATAGGTTGTAGTTTTGCTGTGCGGACTTCGATTACACATTTCTTATCGTTTAAACTGAATTTCTCGCCGTTTTCGTCTCCAAAATGTACTTCAACGCGGGTAATTTTTTCTTCAAAACGTGTTAGCCCTTTTTCTAATTCTCCAGAAAAATAAGCTTCTAATCTTTCGTGTCCTTCGATGTTTTTGTCTGTATTGATTTGAATTTTCATATGGTTTATATTTAATGATTGTTTCTCAAAGCTATCTTTTTTAAGATGAAAAGCCAAGTGAGTTAAGGAAACATTATGAAAATTTAAGCGCTTTTTTTGTTATTTCGATCCCGAGGCTTCGGGAGAAGAATCCCCGCAAGTAGCTCCGTTGCAATTGTCAACTAATCCTTTTGTCTTTCGTTAATTGCATTCTGAATTTCAACTAAACACAAATCCAAATTCTTTTTAATATCGTTACTCCAAAAACGAAGAATTTTCCAGTTTTGAGATTCTAAATACGTATTGACTTCGATATCTCTTTGCATATTTCGTTCGATTTTTTTAATCCAGAATTCTGGGTTGGTTTGAGGTTTTTTTCTGGTTTCCCAATCTTTTCCGTGAAAGAATTCTGAATCTACAAAAATGGCAATTTTGAGTTTTTTAAAAGTGAAGTCTGGTTTACCGAAAACTTTTTTGTTGTTTTTACGGTATCGATATCCTAAATTCCATAACGCTTTTGCTAAAGTTACTTCAGCTTTTGTTGCTGTGCTTTTGATCGCACGCATGTTTTTGGAGCGTTGTTTTGGATTATGGACGTCCATATTTATAACAATTTAAACTGATTGTTTATACTAAATCAATTATATCATCTTGAAATACATGTTTTCTATGGTACTCCAAATAGCTTTCTCTATTTTCAGGAAATATTCTCATTTTATTTTTTGCAGTTGGATTTATACTTAATTTTTCCCAAGTATAAGAGCTTAATTGAGTGCCACAAATTAATTCGCCATTATCTGAAAATGTTATATAGCCTTGGTCAAAAAGTCTATCATAGGTTGGTGAAAGAGCAAGTCCATTAAGATAATCTAAAGCATGGTCTTCTCTTTTTTCTTTAATACAAGCACTGTAAGGTTTAATGTGACTAGCAATTAGAAGTCTTTCGTCAGTTATTTTAGAAAATGGACATTGGGGCATATATTCAATCACTGCTCTTCTATATTTTTCCTGGCCAACTCGATATGATTTTTTAATTTCCTCTATTTCGATAATATCGGTTTGAATTTCTTCAATTAGTTTTAAGGAACTCGGATGAACAAAAGTTCTAAATTGATAATCTAGTAAAATTCTAAAGTAAAAAATTGGTTTATTATTTTGTTCTGTTGGTATAATCGGAAATAATTTTAGTATTGAGAGATAACTTATTTTTGGCAGAATTAATTCTCTCCAAAGTTTCCAAATTTCGTCATCAGATCTAATATAACCTCTATTCTGTTTTTGAGTTAGATTATCAGAGGCATCATAAATTGAAAAAGCTATATGTTCAGTTTTTAAATTTTGTACTTTTTGATACCTTTCATTGTAAAATATACTAATATTATTATGATAAATTTGTTCTTGTGAATAATATTCAGCTTTAGCATCATCTAAGTACTTTAGTAAATTTGATTTACTAAAGAAACAAGTATTGTCTTGAATAACAGCCCCATCTTCAATTGCTGATTCTATTGTTTTACGTTTTTTTTTATAATCAAAATGTTCTAAGCCCCAAGTTGAATATTCAAAAAAGTTTGATAGTTTTTGTCCAAGTTCTCCTTTGTATGTTCCTACATGCTTTTTAGATTCTCCATTACCGTCAAATTGAGCAAGCTTATTAGATCTATGAATAAAACTATCCTCTGCGCGAAAATCTTGTATTGAATCAATTATGTAATATTCAATGTTGTCAATTTTTATTTTTTGATGTTCAGACATAATAAATAATTATTTTCTAGCTTTATTTTTTTAACCCTTTCAGTATTGAAACTGCATTTTTTATGTGTGAACTTTGCTCTTTTGTTTGTCTGTCTTTAAGTGGTTTATTTTCAAGAGAAGCCAAATAATATATGCTATCTATCTCTTTAAAATATATTCTTTTTGCAATAGGATCCCTTAATTTTAATTCCTTAATTGTTTCATTTTTGTGAGCAACTTCTTTCAGTAAAGTTTCGGGAATATTAAGGCCTTTTTTTTTCAAATTAATGATTGTTTCAAAACCTTCTATTATTAAATCTTGAATTTCTTTTGACATTTTATTGAATGTATTGTCAAACTTCTTAGATGATGTTGAGTTGTCTAGTATCTTCTTTAGTTTATCTAAATTACCTAATTTAGATATTTCCTCTTTCCTAATGACTTCATCAATAAAGTCAGTATTAAGTTTTAAACCAAATAAATTATCAACTGAGAAACTTGTAGAATTATTAGAATTAATAACTAATGAATCTTTTGCTAAGTCACTATGTAGATTTAAACTAAACAAAATACCATTTTCATTCGATATCATTTTAATAAATAATGCATCTTTATTACTTGAATTCAAGACAAAATGATGGTCAATATTTTCAGCCAACACAGTTTCTATATCTAAAAAATTTTCTATTGGATATTTTGTAAAAATGCTAAATGAATAATCTTTTATTTCTTTATTGTCTATCAATTCTAAACAATTTGCTAAAGTTAAAATGTTAGTAAGATTAATGCTGTTTAATTGAGCGCTGGAGATTATACCGTCTATATTGTCGGGATATTTTTCTTTTAAAATTTTATATTCAATTATAGTTTTTTTTAAAGCAATAATAATTTCTGCATCAGAAATTGGACTCGGAATTATATCATTAAATAAAAATAGCTTCATATTAAATCAATTTGGAATGATTTAATTCAAACTGGTCAAAAAAACCTTTAGGCCATTCATTGACACGACCATCATTATCAATAAAAATTGTTGTTACATCAGTATTTCTATTTTCATCTAATTCAAACCAATGAATTAATGTCTGATTTGCAAAATCATTCTCTTTTGTAAATAATCTAACACCAGTAAAAACATGATCGCTGTGGGTTTCTACAATTACTTGAGTACCTAATTTAGCACATAAACAAATTAATTTTGCCAATTCAGTTTGACCTTTTGGATGTAAGTGGGCTTCAGGGTTTTCAATAATAACTAAATTATTTTTTTCTATTGTTGATACTAATAAAGTTGTAATTACGGGTAATATATAACTTAACCCGAAACCAACATTAGTTGCTCTGTATCCGTCATAAGTTGCATAAGATGAGTCACTAATATCTATTACTTCGTAATTAAAATCAACATTGGGGGAGATTACTTTTAACCACGTACGAATATTTTCTAATAAAGTGAAAGAGGCAGCATTTGGATGTTTAATCGATTCATCTAAAGAAACTGGATTTATTGAATCGTAGTATCTAATACATTGTAACACATTTTCTCCATTCTTTCCAATCATATTTTTTGATTCTTCATCATTTGAAATTGGAATAGATAATTGCGGTCCAAATCTATTTGCCGATATATGCCAAACTTTTGGAAAAAGGACTGAGTCAAATATTTTTTTATTATTAGGGAATTCTATTGAATATTCGATGTTTTCAATTTCAATACTTAACTCAATCGAATCTTTAGAATTCTTGTTTCGTAAATCGGATTCAGTACCGTGTCCGTCTAATAATAGATTTTTTTCATTTTTAAATGCTCTATCAAGTATTAGTAAAGATTGAATTATAGTGCTTTTTCCACTACTATTTAAACCGGTAAGAATTGTTAGATTTTCTAAATCTAATTCTCTATATAAGAAAGATTTAAATGCTTTTAAGGTAATGCTATTTATCATATACTGTATTTGTTTAATAAATTATTCATTTTAGTATACCTTTCAATTACTGAATTATATTTTAGAGCATTCCTTGAAATAATTTCATCAAATTTATAATCTTTTAAAAAATTAGCTTTGTAATCATTTAGGAACTCTTCCTTATTTCGTTTTAAATTTTCAAATTTTATTTCTGAAATTTCAGAGAGCAGAACGCCCCAAACTTCAAATAATGATTTGTTAATAGGAGTTTTTCTTTTGCCATAGTAGCTTTTTCTGAATGCATGTTCACCAAAGATATTAGATGAACGTTTCATAGCGAGTGTGAATTTGTTTTTAAGAATTTCTATATCATTAATTTTTACTTCTGAAATCAGATTTTCTGAGATTTTCTTTACATCTTTCGAATTCATTTCAGGCATAGAATTTATTATTTTAAGTGTGTCACTTAAAAATCCATCCATATTTCCATTTTTTGGATATAAACTATAATCACGCAACATAAATGATAAAAGCCTTAAGATGAATTCTCTATCAAGCATTCTTATAGCTTTAATAGAGCTATTTGTAACTTTTAGAAATTCATTTATTGAAGCAAGCTCTTTTAATAGTATAGTTGATTTACCACTATATAATGCGTTTCTTATTTCTTGTTCTGTTAAAGGTGCTCCTCCTCTGTTAACTCTTTTAAATATATTTCTTTTAACTATTTCGGGTGTGCCAGAATTTATAACTGTGAATGTAAATTCTGTTTCTAAAATTCTATTTTCAATGAATGTTGGTAAATTTTCAAATGCAACATTATCGAATTGTTCTCCCCAAAATTCTAATTTTTGAAGTCTAAATTTTTTATCAATTATATAGTCTCTAATTGTTGAAAGTCTTTGAAGCCCGTCTACGACAGTGTAATTTCCATTTTCATCTGCCGATACATAAAACATTGGAATAGGAATTTTAAGCATCAAAGATTCTATAAGCTGACACTTTTTTTCTATGGTCCAAACATAATTTCTTTGAAAGTCAGGATTTAGATATATTGTGCCTTGATTTAATCTTCGAATTAGTGTGTCCATTGTTATTTTTTTTGTGTCAATGGAAATTAGTTCGGGATTAAATGGTTCAAATTCAGCATCTTCTGCTGTGGTTTCTTCATCTTCAAGGATTTCATTTACATAATCTGAAAACAAATAAAAATAATATTTTACTTCAACATTATCTATACTTTTTACCTTTGTTATTTCAAGATGTGAAATTATAGGAAGAGAAATTTCACGAATTAATTTATATCCATCGGAATTAGAATTAACATATACCCTTGGACCTTGTAAATTATTTTGATCTTTAATCTTAAACTCTATTATTTCATCTAACTGAAGAACCTTTTCATATTTGTCATCCCATAATTTTTCAAATATATCTTTTTCTCGATATTCTTGTGTAGGGGCAACATGCTCTCTTCTAATCTCATCTAAATATTGAATTAGATCTTCTTTTAGTAAAAAACAGTTAGATTCAAAACCTCTTTCCCCAAAGAAATCGTTTAGTTTTTCTCCAGCAAGCCCCACATAAAGTTTAGCTTCTCCATTTCCATCACCAATTTTATTTTGAGGTGTTACAAATGAATCTGCAATATTAATGGTTTCTAATTTTCCTAAAATTTCAAAATTTTCTTCTAATATTTCTATTTGATTCATCTATTTGCAAATTTGGTGATGTCCATTTGTTTCATTAATGCTATAAAAACATTTACAACAATACTATTTCCTGCTTGTCTATACATTTGCGTATCGCTTACAACTTGTTTGAAATCTTCTTTAAAGCCCATTAGACGAAGGCACTCGCGAGGAGTTAGTTTTCTAATTTTTCCTTTATTATGAGTAACATAATTGTCTACTCCTGATCGATGCATTTTATGCATTGATTGTAAAATTGGTCTTGCTATTTCAAGATCAGTTCCCACCGTTGTTTTAAATGATTTTGTACCAGTAGCTAAAACATATGCTTTAGTTTTTTCAGACAAATAATATTTTTCTTCGACATCATTTACATTAAAAATGAAGTCGTTAAAATCACTTTCTGCTTCTTCAAAAACAAAATCACCATGCCAGTTAAATTGTTGATTTGCTTTTTGACACAAGGCAATATCACCATTTATTTGAGTGTATCTTTTATTTCTGTTTTTTGTACTTGTTACAAATTTTACTCCTTTTTCTTTCAGATAATATTTACTGTCAATATAATCTTCAAGAAAATCCTGCATTTTGTATTCTAATGGAATTGCTTCGGGGAATTGAAATTCAGTATCAATATTTCTAAAACCAACGACAAAGATTCTTTCTCTATGTTGAGGAATTCCAAAATCTTTTGCATTTAGCAATTGATAGTTAATGTTATATCCTAATTCTTTAAAGGTTTCTTTAATAACTTCAAAAGTATTTCCTTTATCATGATTTACTAATCCTTTGACATTTTCAAATATGAAAACTTTAGGCTGACTTTCTTTTATGACTCTTGCAAATTCATAAAAAAGAGTTCCTCTGGTATCTTCAAATCCTTTTCTTTTTCCGACCATAGAAAATGATTGGCAAGGACTTCCTCCAACTAATAAATCAATACCTCCTTCATATTTTGATCCATCAATTTGTGTAACATCATCATACCAACTTTTTTCTGAAATTTCATAATTAGCGAAATAACTTTGTTTGACATGTTTGTCGTTATCGCAAGCAAAAACGATTTCACTTTGGATATCTAATCTTTCTAAAGCATGTTCTATTGATCCAATTCCGCTAAACATTGTAGCTAGTCGAATCGTAGCTGTCGGATTGCTAAATTTTTTATCAACCCAGTTTTCTTTCTCATAAAAAATATTATACTGTGGTTCGTTTACTTCTTCGTTGATAACTTCTTTGGTTTCTGCATATATCTTTTTCTTCATTTCTTAAAATTGTTATCGTTAAAAAAAGCCCCAAAATTTGTGTCAAGAGCTGTGATTATTTTTTCTATAATTTCTATTGAAACATTTCGTTGACCTTTTTCAATATCAGAAATGTAGTTTCTGTCAACGTTAGAAATATTGGCTAGATACTCGATTGAGTATCGTTTTTGTTCTCGAAGTTCTTTGACTTTGAATCCGAATTTTTCTTTGATATTCATAGTTTATAAAAGTAATTTTGTGCGTACAATTGACCCGCGTACAATTGACCTCATTGTTTAATAGTTATTAACTTTGATATTAACCGTTTTTTGGCTTGATTTCATAATAAAAACGCCAATCATTTCTGACTGACGTATATAATATTTCTAAATCTTCTCATGAAACCAAGTGCCCTAGCCCTGATAGAAGCGGTATCCTTTTTAGGCATTATGAAACTTCTCGTTTACCGTAAACGATCTGCCTAAAAAGATACAAGTGGATAGCAGGAAATAGCTCCTAATAAAAAAGAAATTCCAAAATTTAAATTCCAAATTCCAACTCTTATTTTGTGTAGACTTTCTTGCTAATCTTTGGCGAGTTTCTAGTGTGATTTCTCCTTCGTCGAAATGACAAGATTGCGTTGCACTGCTTTATTTTTAGACTTTAGTGCCAATCTTTGTCGAGCTTCTTGCGGGGATTGCTTCGCCAGTTCACTATCGTTCGTGTCCTCGTTTCTCGGAATGACAAACTGCTAGTTTATTTCTCCTTTTTATTCTTTCCCTTATCCTTCTTCCCCCACTTAATTTTCATTTTCCCGCCATCATCGACAGCAAGTAAATGCAGGACAATTCCGCGGTCGCGAACGGCGTCGCGTTCGGCTTTGGTGGCGAGTTTGGCGTCGTCTTTGGAGTTTCGGAGTGGGATGGTGAGCGCCATATTGGTGCCGCGGCCAAAGGAATAAATACCTTCGGCATCGAGGTTGAGAACGCTGGAACTTATGGTGAGTTTATTGACGTCGACCAGTTCGCCACGAAGTTTGCAATTGCCGGATAAATCGCTGAAAGTAATGTTTTTGACATCGCGAAACGGAAACGCAAATTTCCCGATTTTAACAATTGGCTCAAAGTTTATTAAAGCACCGTGAGTGACGTTGAAATTCAGGCTTCCGTGTGTTGAATTCGGGACCAATTCGCCGTTATGGATCATTCCGGTCATATCGGTAGTGCTGGTGAGCTGTCCGCGAATATTATTGGGTGTAAATGATTTGATTCCGAAGTTGTTAAACGACTTTAAAAACTTTGTAATATCAACCTGATTGACCTGTGCGTTGGAAGCGAAATTGTAGTTTTTACCATTTGGAGAAAGCGTCGTACTAAAATTAATACTTCCGCCACACGTTTGCAGCGAACCATTTTTGATTAACAATCTGGAATCGACCATCTGAATCACCGCTTTTGTATTGGTTGCGGTCAGTTTATTGTAAGTGATTTTATCGGCTTTAAGGTTAATGTCTACAATGCATTTTTCGATCGCGTTGCGCAACTGATTCGACATCGAAGGTTTTTTGGCAGTCACTTTCCTTTTTTGAGAAGTAGCCAGAACGCCCAGAAACTGTCTGACATCTATACTTGGGCAATAGATATTCCAGTTTACGACCATTTTTTCTGGAGCATCGTAATAGAGATTCAGAAAATTATTGATTTTTCCGTCTATAAAAATAGTGTTGTTTTTATTTTTGTAGGCAATTTTATTAATGATCAGGGCCTCTTGTGTAAATTGCAACTTCACGTTTATTTTTTCGGCATGAATGTTTTTCGGAATAAAATGGAAAGAGACATTTTTAACGTCGACATTACCAATAAAACGCGGTTTAGTAATGTATAAATTGACAATATCAAACTGAAATTTAAGGTTTATCGCGGCATGACCTTCGGTAAAATGAATCCATTTTTCGGTATCTTCTTCGTTCATAACCGGAAGTTCAAAATCAGAATTCACGACTCCCGTTGCCAATGGTTTTTCGAGATTGTTGATGGATAATTGTGCAATTTTAAGCGGAACGTTTCTGTATTTAGCAGAAAAACGGGTTAGAATTACAGCCGAATTAGCATCGGAAAAACCTTCTTTTGGCTTGAAATTATTGGTAAAAATGCCTTTGAAATCGCAGTCAGTAAGTAATCCATCCGGAATGCTCAATTCGTTATTGTGCACTTCGGCCTGAACCACGATTCGCGGATCACCTTCGGCATTAAAATCGCCTTTGATGTCGCAATTCACATCGATTTCCTTTTTCAGATTAAAATGATTCAGCTTAGAACTGATGTTGGCCGATAATAAATTGGAAGCATTTTGCCATAAAATTGTAGTGCTAATGTTGATGCCGAACAGTGCGCTGCCTTTGGCTAAATTGAAAAAAGCAACGATATCAAAAGAATCGGATCCAATTTTTAAACCATCTGTTTTTACATCTATTTTTTCTCTTTCTGCAGAATAGGTAACGGCAAAAGTGCCTTTGAGTCGTTTTTGTTTGGCGAAACTTCCGTGAACGGTATTGAAGGCCAAACTGCCAATTTGAGTATCCAGAAAGACATCCGTTTTCCAGTCGTCTCCGTCGTAATGTACTTTCGATTTTAAACTGGCGACATCAAAATCAAATAATTTATGACCAATGCGATTGTCGAGAATAAAATGAACATTGTTGAGGTCGACTTGATTAATAGTCGTTTCGCTGTCCGATTGGGTTTCGGGTGTTTTTTTCTTTTTCGGTTTAAAAATATCCGAGTTAGAATAGCCATTTTCGGCTTTATAAAGATAAATCTGAGCGTCGTTGATCAGGATTTTATGAATGTTGATTTCCTTTTGCAGTAAACTCCAAACGTTTAAACGCACTTCGATTTCTTTGGTTTTTAATAAAGTATGTTTGTGGGTTTTCCATTGTTTGTCTTTGAGTTCGACATCTTTTAAAGCCACAGTAAAATTGGGCAAACCGGTTAAAAATTTATATTGAAAATCGCCAATATGAAAATCGCCGTTTATATTATCGTTGATTTTAGTATTGATTTTGGCCATGATCTCGGTTTTGTTCCGATTAAAATAAATGGATAGTCCGGCACCGGCAATTAGCACTAATGCGACAAGTCCTAAAACAAAATAACCAAAGCGTTTGGCGTATTTTTTAAAACCGGCTGATTGTAGAAAGTTTTTTATTCTATGTAAAGTTGCTGTCATAGGAACGAATTTTCTCAACATTAAAGATAACATAAAAATTAACGTCATTTTAATAATTTGATATTCAATTTATTGTGGTAAAATGTTTTAGAGAGCCCAAACATGTAAATTATATAAGTAATGACAATACATTTATAATCAAAACTAATTTGGGAATGGTGTTTCATTCGTATTTAATTTTTAAATTTGTACTGTAGTTTGAAGATTAATAATTCAGACGTAATTTAAACCTAAGATATTATGGCATTAGCAATAACAGATGCTACTTTTGACGAAGTAGTTTTAAAATCAGATAAACCAGTAATGGTAGATTTTTGGGCAGCATGGTGCGGTCCTTGTAGAATGGTTGGACCAATCATTGACCAATTAAGCGACGAATACGCAGGTAAAGTTGTTGTTGGTAAAGTAGATGTGGATGCTAACCAGGAATTCGCTGCAAAATATGGTGTGCGTAACATACCAACCGTTTTGGTTTTTCATAACGGTGAAGTTGTAGGTAAACAAGTAGGAGTTGCTCCGAAACAAACTTACGCAGATAGTTTAGACGCTTTGTTGTAATCGTAAGATTATAATTGAATATAAAAAAGGTTTGGCGAAAGTCAAGCCTTTTTTATTTGATAAAGGTTTTTTTGCCACAACCCGATCGAAGGGAACAGGCGAAGCAATTGCACGAATTTTCACTAATTGAAATGGCTTGAAATTGTTGTGTTTTTTACCACAAATTTCACAAATTTTCACAAATTAAAATGGTTTGAAATTTGGGACTTATTTTTTTGCCACAGATTACACAGATTAAAATGATTTTTTAAATTAATTTCTCTCGCAGATTTTGCAGATCTCGCAGATAAAAGGGGGCTCAATTTTAATAATCTGCAAAATCTGCGAGAGAAAATTTATAAAGCAAAGAAATCATTTTAATCCCTTAATCTGTGGCTAACCTTTTTAAGCACAATCAAAATAAAATTAGTGGAAATTAGTGAAATTGCTTCGCCTGTTCCCTTCGGTCGGGTAGTGGCAAACCTTTTTCTAAAACACGATAGTAAATGTAGTACCTAATTCTGGTTTTGAAACGACTTCGATTTTAGCGTTAATTGCTGTTGCTAAATCCCGGATTAAATGAAGACCTAAACCAGATTTGATTCCGATTACTTCTGAATCGTCGTACAGCGCCTTGAATTTTTCCTGAGTTCCGCCCGGACCGTTATCGGTTATGGAGAGAAAGGTTTGATTGTTTTCTTGCCAGGCTTCCCAGATTATTTTTCCGTTTGACGTTTTGTCGAGGGCTTTTATGGCATTTCCGGTTAGGTTTCGGAGGATGGTTTTGAGGTAGTTTTCATCCGTATTTAAGATGAGGTTTTCTGGATCTTCGAAGGAAATTTCGATGTTTTCAACACTCGAAAAATGTTTTTGAGTTTCTTCAAATAAAACAGCAACCGGAAAAGGATGAAACTGAGGTTTAAAGTTCTCCATTTGGCCTTTGCTCCACAACAAAATATCTTCCATAGACGATAATAAATTCTCAGCCCCTGAAATTACTTTGGTCTGCATTCGCAAAGCCATTGCTTCGTCGATCAGTTCCGGATTTTCTTTTTGAAGATGTAAAAAGTGAATTAAATTCGAAACCGGACTTCTTAGATCGTGATTTAAAATCGCAAAGAAACGCGCTTTTGTTTTATTGGCTTCGTCTAATTCGGCATTCAAAAGCTGTAGTTTCTGATTGGTTTTCTTTCGGTTCTGGCTTTGTTTAAATAATAAAAGTAGAATAATGCCAACCAAAGCCAATCCTGAAATTAGAAAAACACGCTGCTTTTTAGCTTCTGAAATCTGGATATTTTTGATCGTATTTTGAGCCGAGAGATTTTTAATTTCCTGACCTTTTGCTTTGTTTTGAAAACGGGCTTCTGCATTGGCAATATTTTGCTTTGCCGATTCGAGCATCATCTCATCATTAACCCGACTGTAAATCTCATTGTATTTGTACGCTTCTTTCCAAAGCCCTAACGCTGCATAACTTTGAGATAGTTTTTTATTGATGGTGACATAAGATTCTTTGTCATACGTATAAGCATTTTTGGCGGCCAAAGTCAGGATTTCGATTGCTTTTTTATATTCTCCTTTTTCATATAAAACCCTTCCCATTACGGTATTGGCTTCCATAATAATATCTTCGTCGTTGGATTTTTGTCCGAGTAAAACTGCTTTTTTAGCATAATAAAAAGCAGCATTAGTCTGGCGTTCATTTACATAATATTCAGAAAGGCTCCGGTTGGCAAAGCTCAAATTCAGAAACAGGGAATCTTTGACAGTTGGATACGTATAAATGAGTTTATAATACTTTTGAATGCTGTCTAGCTTTTTCATCGGAACAAAACACTGCAGATAATAATTACAGGCAAAAGCGCTGATGTAAGGCGAAGTTTTAATGTACGGCTGTGCGTAATTTAAATATTCAATCGCTTTGTTAAATTGCTTCATTTTGGAGTATGCCGCGGCAATCTGACTATATGATACTCCAATTGTCTCGCTATTTGCTACGCTTTTTTTGAGTAGTTTTTTGTAATTGATTGCTTTGAGCTGATAGCCGATAAAAGTTTCATACTCAGCATTTTCCAGATAATATTCGCCAAGGCTTCCGTTAAGAACAGATTTAGTATTGATGTTTTTTGTAGTGTCTAAAACCTGCTTCATGTACGCTACTAATTGTTTTCTTTTTTCGGTTTCGTTAAGCGCATAATACATATAACTCAAACGCATCAACGTAGATGTTTCGTTTTTAAGATGCCTGGCTTTTTTAGCATATTGCAGTGCTATTTCATAATTAAGCATAGCCTCTTTGCTCTGGTTGTTGTTGAATTCGTAGGCATTTCCTTTTAAGAAATAGAATCGTGATTTGTAAGCGAGATTATTTTTAGAAAGTTCAATTCCTTTTTGTGCTGCGATAATTAATTGTGGATAATTTTCAGCATCTAAAAATTTATTAGTGTAGGTAAGCCATGCTTTTAGCTTTTCGTTTTCTGTTTTATATCGTGCCAAATTGGGTTCCTGCTGAGCAAAGGCAGCAGCTGTTATAAAAAGCAATAACAAGAATCCAAGTTTTTTCATGAAATAAAGTTTAAATTCTCTTTATAACTTCTCCCAACCGGAATAGCAATGTCGTTGTTTAAAATAATTTCAGAAGAATTTACTTTTTGGATAAACTGTTTCTGAACCGCAAAACTCCTGTGAATTCTGATGAAGGACTGAAAATGATCTTCTTTCAACAGATTTCCGATACTCGACAAAACACAATGCCTCTTTTTATTGGTAATAATCAAAGTGTAGTCTTTTAAGGCTTCGAGATATAAAATTTCGTGCAGTTTGACTTTCGTTTGTTCGTGACCTTCCTTAATATAAATCGTGTCGCCGCCAATACTGGCTTCAAAAAGAGAAGCTTTTAGTTTCACTTCCATAAACTCTTCAATACGGCTTACGGTTTGTGAAAAACGATCTAGTTTCAAAGGTTTGACTATGAAATCAAGTGTTTCGATTTCAAAACTTTCTACGGCATGTTCCGGATGTGCGGTTATAAAAATGCAAACCGGAATTTCCAACGCTTTTTTTCGGAACTCAATTCCGCTTAGACCTGGCATATCAATATCGAGAAACAAGATATCAATGTTTTGTGTGTCTATAAAAGGAAGTGCCTCTTCAGCCGATTCAAAAACACCCAATATATCCAGAACAGGAAATTTCTTTGCAAACGATACTACCGTCAGCCTGTCGATTTCGTCGTCGTCAATGATAATACAAGTGTATTTTTTGGTCATTTATTTGGTTTTTGTGTCGTCTGTCTATTTAAAATGTCGTCTGTCTATTAGTGGTTTTTGGCCTGATTTTAATCCTGCAAATTTGTCTCGTAATACTTCATCAGCAGAAAATAAATAAGCTTTTGACTTTTACAAAAATAATGCTATTGAATTAAATAAGAACCATTTAATAAAATTTTAAACTAAATTATTATGAAAACTTTAAAAACCATTTTAACTCTTTTTTTTATCGCAATCTTGGCTTCTTCATGCAGTAGTGATGACGGAGTTGACGGAACTAACGGAGTTGATGGACAACCAGGAGCACCGGGACCAGCAGGAACAGCAAATGTAATTTATAGCGCATGGATAAATGCACCAACAGCAGTTGCAGAAACAGTAGACGGAACTTCCGGAATGTCTACAACTATTAATGCACCACAATTATCAGAAGATATTCTTTCAAAAGGAACCATACTGGTTTATGTGTCTTTTGGATCGGGTACTTTTTCACTGCCGTATACTTCAACAGCAGGCGGATTTGTTAATACCATCACGGCTGTTTCTACTTTAAAGAAAATAAAGCTTTTCCGATTTAGACATGATCAGGCGGCAACTGTAAATATTCCAACCTCTTTATCATGGCGCTATATTTTGATTCCGGGAGGCGTGACTGCAACAACAGCAAAAACAGCAAAACAAGATTATGCTAAAATGAGCTACGAAGAGGTTTGTATGCATTTCAATATTCAACCCTAATTTTTTCAAAACAACTTAATCAATAAAACCAGATAATAACACCAAAATTATATTATTATGAAAACTTTAAAAACCCTTTTTACCCTTTTAGCAGTTGCCCTATTTACTATTTCATGCAGTAGTGATGACGACAAACCAGAGGCAATTAAATATAATGAAGAAAATCCTTTAGACGCTTATATGGCAGGATCTGGATTTAGCCAAAAAGCAGTAGACGTAAAAAATTCAGGAATTTATGAATACGGCTTTAGCTTTAAACCAACGGTAACCGGAAAAATAAAATCTTTGATTGTTAAAATTCCGGATGTAAACAGCGCATTGAGAATTACTATCTGGGATGCAGCAACGAAAACGGTTATAAAATCAGAGACAATTAATGTTCCGACAGCGAATGTAACTGTAGAAAAAACCATTACTCCAATTGCCTTAACAAAGGATAAGGAGTACTTTTTTACAGTAAACAGTGACGACTGGATCAACAGAACAAAAACCGACGGATCTGCAGCGACTTATCCAATCGTAGCCGGAAACATCACCATTACTGGTTATGCTTATATCTCAAGTACGGCGGCAGAAACTATTTTTCCAACCAATGCTCGTAATACCTATTACGCAGGTGATATGACTTTTAAATTTCAACAAACGGAGTAATTTGTTTTTTATATAGTTTGACTTAGTAAGTTTTGAAAAGGTTTGGTGAAAATCAAACCTTTTTTATTTTAGACTATTACTAGACTATTTTACATTAAATTTGATAAAACATACTGGAATATTAAACTTAAACTAATGAAAATGAAAACGATAAACGTATTACTGCTTCTGTTTGTTTCGACAATTGGCATGGCCCAAAATCAAGAACAGGAGCTAAAAAAGATCATACAGCAACAAGAATTAGATTGGAATAAGAATGATATGAAATCCTTTTCTGAGCCATTTAGCGAAGATGCTGTTTTGATCAATTTTTTAGGAATGTACTGGAAGGGCAAAGCAAATATAATTACCGAGTTTTCTCATATTAATGACTGTTGTATTAAGCCTACTTCAGTGAAATTTGACTGGATTGACTCGCAATCTTTAGCTGGAAATGTTGCTGTGGCACATCTTAAGGAAACATTGACCGCAAAAGAAGATTATGCAGTTCCGGGTGGTGTGGTTAAAAAAGGAAGTGTCAGCACTAAATTTATTACGGCAGTTTTTGGAAAAAAGAATGCAACCTGGAAGATTGTGAGTATGCAGGTAACGCAAGTGAATCTTCCTCCAGGATAATTACAATTGTATATGTTTTGATCTTAAAAAGGTTTGACGAAAGTCAAACCTTTTTAAATTTAATAAACTGCCTAAAAATTGAAAATAGACTTCCTGATTTCCAGTTGTAGTTTAGTAGCATTTGGCAATTCAGAGATGTTATAATTTCGTTTAGTGAATTTATCGTTTTTTTCTGCAGTACTAATAGGTGTCAAATCGATTTGAAGACCACCATAGCTAAGGTATTTTTGATAATCAATTTCATTTACGGTGTTAACGTATGATTTTATTTCGTCTAAGGATTTTTGTGATGTTTGTTCGCAGACGGACCAGAATTCGGCTTCAGTAAAACCTCTTTTCTTTTTCATATAATATTCGTTATATAAAAAACGCATAACATCATCTAACGATTTTTTGTTATTAGTGCTGTTTCTAATTTCTAAATCTAATAGTAAACCTATCGTAGGGCCTTTGTCATAATACGATATTACAGTTTGCTTGGCATTGCTTTCGTTATTAAAGAAGTTCAGCCAAATATCGAAGCTAGATTGGGATAGTGACATATGTCTGCTTCCTTCTTCGTTTTCATATTTTTTTATGGAATTCGAAAGGTATTTTATTGCATCTTTTCCGTCAAGCAAACCAGCTTTCATCATAATGATGTACTCATAATAAACCGTAAAGCCTTCAGAAACCCAAAGCATTGTGGTGTAATTTTCTTTGTTGTAATCAAAAGGGCCTAATTCTATTGGCCGGATTGCTTTTACATTGTACAGATGAAAATACTCGTGGGTAACAAAATTCATGAAATCAGTATATTCCTGTTTCGATTTAGCATCAAAAGAACCTTTGGTAAAAATAGCTTGCGAGTTCCAGTGCTCTAATCCTCCTCCTCCGGCTTCCATCATAATATAACTATAATGATCGTATGGAATTTTTTGCATGATCGAAGTGGTGGCACTCATGATTTTCTTTAGATCACCAACAAATTTCTCGTCATCCAGTCCTTGCGGAGTGGCAATTCCCAGTGAATAGGTTTTTCCTTCATTTTCAAAATCAATAGTTTTTTGGTTGCCAATGTAAATTGGGCTGTCATAAAAAATATCAAAATTTTCAGCGTAATAAATGTTTTTATTTTTATCAATGCATTTTAAACCTGTCGAAATAGTACTCCACTTTGCATTTTTATCCAATGTCAAAGTCACAGGATTATTGATGCTGTTTTCGATATGCATAAAAATAGTGTTGGGCATTAAAAAAGCCTTATTTGCATCAACATACGATTCTGCAACTGATTTTTTATTTGCAAAAACACGGTATTTTACAACGAATTTAGTGGTAGCGCCATTTTCTATAACCCAGGAATTTTTAGTGTTTTTTTTCCAGGAAATCATTTTATTGTTTGCATCAAGAACTTCAAAATCTACGATATATCTAGGCGTTTCTAAAATTAAATAATAACCCGGTGTCCATACAGGTAGTGACAAAGTCGTTTTTTTAGCGTGAATATTGTCAAAATTTAAGGTAACCTCAAGATAGTGTGATTCCGGATTTTCAAAAGAAACAGCGTAATTCAGTTTCGCTTCTTCATTGGCAATTTTGTTTGCCGCATTGCAAAAAATAAAGAGGTGAAAAAGTAGGACGAAATAACTCATTTTTAATGTCTTTGTCATGCTGTGTTTTTTTAAATTTAAAAGTGCGTAGCGTACGAAATTGTAATTCAATTTTCTACAATTAATCGATAGCAAAATAAGAAAAAAACGGCAAAATGTATTGTGCTGTATTGTCTATTGTTTATGTTTTTGATTTTGTTTACAGCTATAGTTCGCGATTTTGTGATCCTTTGATTGCTAAGTACTAAGAAGATCAGATAATGATAAAAATGAATAAAAACAGGAAATAACGCGCTTTGATACGGTTTAAAATTCTATTTTTATCAGATAAATTTGTGTTGTTTTTTAAGTGAACTGCAAACCTATATTTCTTTAAAAATGAAAATCCGCTACAGCTTTCTTTGTCTTTTTACTTTTATTACCATTGGTTTTTCGCAATCCAAACAAAAAGGGAATCTTGTTTTAGAAAATGGTGTTTCAGAGCAAATGGCTATTTTTCGTAAACATCAAATTTCTAATGTTTCTTACGGATTGTCTTTTGAAATTCCGAACAAGAAAGACGAGAATATTATTTCCAATTTAAATTTAGAATTGACTGTTTCAGATGTAAGTCAGCCTTTGTATCTGGATTTTAAGGAGAAATCTCAAAATATAAAATCAGTTTTAGTAAACGGGAAAAATATCGCCATTTTACACGAAAAAGGACATATTGTTATTCCGGTTGAAAGTTTAATTTCAGGAAAAAATACAATCACAATTTCATTCATCGCAGGGAATTTATCGCTGAATCGCAATGACGATTTTTTATATACTTTATTGGTTCCGGATCGCGCGAGTACTTTGTTTCCGTGTTTCGATCAGCCAGATATAAAAGCGACTTATAAACTGAGTTTGACTGTACCAAACGAGTGGTCGGTTTTGGCTGGAGCCGATGTAAAAGAGAAGGTCGAAAAAGGCAATTTTATAGCGTATTCTTTTGGAGAATCAGACAAAATGAGCACCTATTTATTTTCATTTGTTGCAGGAAAATTCAAAAACGTGACACAAAAACCCGGCACTTTAGAAATGACGATGTTGTATCGTGAAAATAATCCCGAGAAGATTCAGGTTAGTACGGATACGATTTTCAAACTGCACCAACAATCTTTAGAATTCTTAGAAAAATATACCCATTATAAATTTCCATTTCAGAAGCTGGATTTTGCTTCGATTCCCGTTTTTCAATATGGCGGAATGGAGCATGTTGGTGCCATCCAGTACAAAGAATCGACTTTGTTTTTGGATAATAGCGCTACCGACAGTGAGAAATTAGATCGTGCAAAACTCATCGCGCATGAAACTTCGCATATGTGGTTTGGAGATTTGGTGACGATGAAATGGTTTGATGATGTTTGGATGAAGGAAGTGTTTGCGAATTTTATGGCAGACAAAATCATGAATCCGATTTTCCCGAAAGTCAATCATAATTTGCAATTTTTTAGTGCGCATTATAGTAACGCTTACGCGGAAGATCGTTCGCTGGGTACACATCCGATAAAACAGCATTTAGCCAATTTGAAGGATGCGGGTTCGCTTTACGGAGCCATTATTTACAATAAGGCGCCGATAATGATGCGTCAATTGGAAGCTTCGATGGGAAAAGAAGCTTTCCAAAAAGGAATTGAAAAATACATTAAAAAATACGCCAACGACAATGCCGATTGGAATAATCTCGTAGAAATTCTGGATGCTGAAACGCCGCTTGATATGAAGAAATGGAGTGAAGTTTGGGTGAATAAATCGGGCAGGGCTATTTTTAGTGATAAAATAGAATTTGATGCTCAAGGCAGAATCAAGAAGTTTGAAATTCAGCAAAAAGCAGAAGACAAATCAGGAAATGTCTGGCCTCAGGTTTTTCAGATTGGTCTGGTTTATACTGATAATGTGAAGGTTTTAAATGTCAATATAAAAGATAAAAAACTTCTACTAAAAGAAGCAATCGGACTTGAAAAACCAATTGCGATTATTTACAATTATAATGGTTTTGGATACGGTGTTTTTCCGCTTGACGGGAATCATTTAGAGGCTATTTCAAATTTAAAAGATGAGGTTGCGAGAGCTTCTTCTTACAGTAATCTTTATGAAAACACTTTAATTGGAAACATTTCTTCAATCAAAGCTTTTGATTGTTTTTTGAAAGGAATTCAAACAGAAGAAAATGAATTGGTTTTAAAAATTGCCTCTAATAATTTGAATTCTATTTTCTGGAAATTCCTTACAGAGAAGCAACAGCATAAAGTTCAGCCACAACTTGAGGCTGTTTTATACGAAAGACTGCAAACGAATTTGACCCGTAATATCAAAAAGACGTTATTTAATTTATTCAGTTCCATTGCGTATTCAGATTCGGCGAAAGCCAAATTATACCAAATCTGGAATAAAGAAACTGTGATTCCGAATTTGAAATTAAACGAAGACGATTACACCAATATCGCAATGAATCTAGCGATTTTCAAGCACGAAAAGGCAGATGAAATTTTAGAAAAAACAAGAGCAACCATCACTAATCCCGACAAACAAAAGCGGTTTGAGTTTTTATTGCCTTCATTATCTAAGGATGAATCGGTTCGCGACGCTTTTATGGAATCTTTAAAAGACGATAAAAACAGAGAAAAAGAATCCTGGGTTTCGGTTGGTCTGGCGAATATTCATCATCCGTTGCGTCAGGAAAGTGCACAGCAATATATTCGTTTTTCATTAGATTTGACAGAGGAAATTCAGCGCACCGGAGATATTTTCTTTCCGAAAGACTGGCTGAATAATACGATTGGAAAATATTCTTCAAAATATGCTTTTGATGAAGTGCAGCGTTTCTTAAAAGAAAAACCTAATTTTAGTCCGATATTAAAACGAAAATTATTTCAGGCGACAGACGGTTTGTACCGCGCCCAAAATATTAAAAAAGAAACCGAATGAAAATTGAATCGGAAATAGAGAAAGTCTCCAGTTTTCAGCATCTCGAAATGCTGGCGAATCAGGTTGTGGAAGGTTTTATATCCGGAATGCACAAGAGTCCGTTTCATGGCTTTTCGGCTGAATTTGCTGAACATAAAGTCTATAACGCCGGAGAAAGCACCAAACATATCGATTGGAAATTATTTGCCAAAACCGATCGTTTGTACACGAAACGTTATGAGGAAGAAACCAATTTACGCTGTCATCTTATTGTCGATAATTCGTCGTCAATGCATTATCCGGAACTAAAATCGAATCAGCCTTTTTATGAAAAGAAGATTGGTTTTGCGGTTTTGGCATCGGCGGTATTGATGAATATTTTGAAGAAACAGCGAGACGCTGTTGGCTTAAGCGTTTTCTCAGACAGCTACGAATATTACGCTCCCGAAAAAGGAAGCGATCGTCACCATAGAATGTTGCTTAATAAACTGGAACAATTATTAGAACAGCCAAAAGTCAAAAAAAGCACGGATACAATTACGTACCTACATCAGATTGCGGAGAAAATGCACCGCCGTTCGATGATTATTTTGTTTACTGATATGTTTCAGTCAGAAGACGATGAAAAGCTTTTTAATGCCTTGCAACATCTTAAACACAACAAACACAAAGTAGTTTTATTTCACGTGGTTGATCATGAAACCGAGTTGAAATTCGATTTTGATAATACGCCAAGGAAGTTTATTGATGTAGAATCAGGAGAAGAAGTATCGATTTTCGCTGATAATGTCAAAATGGAATATGAAAAAAGGGCAGAAGCCTACTTTAAAAACCTGGCTTTAACCTGTGCAAAGAACCAAATTAAGTACGTTCCGGTGAATGTTGGTGATAATTTTGAAAAAATCCTGACAACATATTTGGTTGAAAAACAAAACTTTGGCTAAGAATTTAAAAATATATTTAATTTTTTTTATCAAAACACTTGCAGAAATGAAATTCTGTACTATCTTTGCAACCGCAATAACGCAGAGGTTTGGTAGTTCAGTTGGTTAGAATACATGCCTGTCACGCATGGGG
>Ga0247813_10000179_pt1 | contig 73438 bp, 67 predicted proteins | sample UWRJL169409C1_FD_180719 | JGI IMG/M metagenome (GOLD analysis project Ga0247813, IMG submission 180719) | Plant litter microbial communities from Arlington Agricultural Research Station in Wisconsin, United States - UWRJ-L169-409C-1 | ecosystem: Environmental > Terrestrial > Plant litter >... | reverse complement strand
GTGCCTCGTGCTGCCGGGCCTGGGCGGTGAGCTCGTCATGGAGATCGTCCGCGGCTGGAACGCCGACGAGCTCCTCGGTCTGACCATGCCGCACGGCGGCCTGTCCTGGACGGCGCTGCGGACCGGCAAAGGGCGCCTGGTGCCGTCGCTGTCGCTCGCCCGCAACCTCCAGCTGCCACCGATGCAGAAGTACGGCCCCGCGCTCTACGCCCCCATGGGCACCGCCGAGAAGCCCGTCGGTGTCCTTGTCCTGCTGCGCAAGGTGGGCCAGGAGGCCTTCATCGGCAAAGACCTCGAGCGCGCCTCGACCTTCGCCGACCAGGCCGCACTCGCCCTCGTGCTCGCCGAGGCTCGCCAGGCACAGGGCCTGTCGAAGCTCGTCGAGGAGCGCGAGCGCATCGCACGCGACCTGCACGACCTCGCGATCCAGCAGCTCTTCGCGACGGGCATGCAGCTCGAGACCGTGCGCCGTCGGGCGGCGCGCGGCCTCGACAAGGCCGGGCTCATCGCGATCCTCGACGAAGCCCTCGACAACGTCGACAACTCGGTCCGTGAGATCCGGTCGATCGTGCACTCCCTGCGCGACCCCGACGCCGCGACAGGGCTCGTCGAGAGGCTGCGCCGCGAGGCGTCGCTCGCCCGCACGGGACTCGGCTTCGCACCGTCGCTGGTGATCTCGCTCAACGACCGCAGCCTCGGTGCGATCGACGACGACGAGGAGATCGTCGACCAGCTCGTCGTGCAGTCCCTGGCCGACGACATCCTCGCCGTGGTCCGCGAGGGCCTCGCCAACGCGGCCCGGCACGCCCAGGCCTCGTCGGTGTCGGTCCGCGTCACCGTGAGCACCCTCGAGCTCGGGCCCGGCGACGTGACCGTCGAGGTCGAGGACGACGGCGTCGGGCTCGGTGCCCCCACAGGCCGCAAGTCCGGCACCTGGAACGTCGCCGCCCGCGCCCGCCAGCACGGCGGCTCGTCGAGCCTCGAGAACTCCGACAGCGGCCGCGGGACCATCCTCACGTGGTCAGCGCCGCTCACCGAGCGGGGCTGACCGCAGGGCGCCTCCGGGACCAGGGCGGCCGGTGGTTGGTGGTTGGTGGTTGGTGGTTGGTGACCGACGGTCACGCGGGATCGCCGAGCCGCCACCGGACGGGACAGAGGTGGAGCACCGCACACGACGACGCCCGTCCGAGAGCCTCTCGGCTCCCGGACGGGCGTCGTCGTGTCAGCGGCTGGTCGTGTCAGCGGTTGGTGGAGTCCTGCGCCCAGGCGTGGTGCTTGCGGGCTGCGACCCAGGCGGCGACCTGGGTGCGACGCTGCAGGCCCATCTTGGCCAGGAGCGAGGTGATGTGGTTCTTGACGGTCTTCTCGGCGATGCTCAGTCGCTCTGCGATCTCACGGTTCGACAGCCCTTCGCCGATGAGGTCGACCACGCGCACCTCGCTCGGGGTGAGGTCTTCGGTGGGGTCGTCGTGCTCCCGACGGCGGCGTGTGATGGTGCGCTCGTCGAGCAGCACCCGGCCGGCGGCGACCGCGCGGACCACGTCGGCGATCTCCGCGCCGCGCACGCTCTTGAGCACGTAGGCGGCGGCGCCGACCTCGAGGGCCGCGGCGAGAGCGGAGTCGTCGTCGAAGGAGGTGAGGACGATCGCACGGGTGTCGGGCTGGGTCGCACGGACCGCACGCATGAGGTCGATCCCCGTGCCGTCGGGCAGCTGCAGGTCGACGAGCATCACCTGCGGGTGGACCAGGCTCGCCCGTCGCACACCCTCGGCGACGCTGCCTGCCTCGGCGACCACGCTCATCCCCTCGGAGCGGTCGATGACCTCGGCGATCCCTCGTCGGACCACCTCGTGGTCGTCGACGATCATGACGCTGATCTTGTCGTCGGGCTGGGGGGTCTCGCGTGTCGTGTCCACGACCACATCCTATCCGGGCGGCACCCCGCCAGACCGGTGGACGCGGCGGGAGATCTGCTCGGAGAGCGGCAGTCTTCCCTGAGGACAGACCACCCGGACCTGACAGGGCTGCACCGGACCGTCCTCCGGCGTCGCGAGCCCTCGCCGAGGCTCACCCCGGGGGCCCGCCGGGCGCTGGTCTGGATCTTTGGCACAGTGGAGGCATGAAGATCCTCCTCCCCACCAGCATCAGCCTCGACCTCCCCCTCGACGAGACCGTCGACGGCGTCGAGCACGTCTCCTACGACCCGACGCTCCCCGTGCCGGAGGAGCACACCGACGCCGACGCGCTCGTCGTGTGGGGCAACCCGGCCGACCAGCTCGCCGACGCAGCGCACCGCCTCACCTCCGTGCGCTGGGTGCAGGCGCTCGCCGCCGGCCCGGACGCTGTCGTCGCCGCAGGCTTCGCCCCGGACGTCGTCATCACCTCGGGCCGCTCGCTCCACGACGGCCCGGTCTCCGAGCACACGCTCGCCCTCGCGCTGACGGCAGCCCGGCGCCTCGACCTCATGCTCGACGCCCAGCGGGAGTCCCGGTGGGCAGAGGAGCTCGGCGGTTCGCAGTCGGGCGACAGGTCGACGTACCCGGGCCTGGGCACCCTGGCCGGCGCCTCGGTGACAGTCTGGGGCTTCGGCTCGATCGGCCAGGCCCTGGCACCGCTGCTGAGCATGCTGGGCGCAGACGTCGTCGGGGTCGCCACGACCCCCGGGGAGCGCAACGGCTTCCCGGTCATCACCGAGGACGACCTCCCCGCGCGCCTCGCCGAGACCGACCTGCTGGTCGCGATCCTCCCCGCGACACCCGCCACCGAGAAGGTGATCTCCCAGGAGGTCTTCGACGCGCTGCCCTCGCACGCGTGGGTGGTCAACGTCGGCCGCGGCTCGACGCTTGACGAGGTCGCGCTCGAGAAGGTCTTGCGTGCCGGCACGCTCGGCGGGGCTGCGCTCGACGTCACCGCTGTCGAACCGCTCCCGGCGGACTCCTCGCTCTGGACGACCCCGAACGTCGTCATCACACCGCACGCCGCAGGTGGCCGTCCTCAGGGCGCCGGACGTCTGGTGGCCGAGAACCTCGCAGCGTTCCGGTCCGGTGACGAGCTCCGCAACGTCGTCTCACGCTGACCTGACGGCCGTGCGCGCGCCGCGCAGGAGCCCTGGGATCAGTGGTCCACCGGGCCTGGCGGCCCGGGAGCCCCGCAGCCGAGGGCGGACGCCCCCTCAGAGTGGCGGCTCAGGGCTCAGGCGAGGGTCGCGCGCAGACGGTCGAGGGACTCGACGGAGGGCGTGCGCCACTCGTCGAGGCTGCCGGCCTCTTCCCAGAGCTCGTAGAGCTCCGAGGACTCGCTGTCGGTCAGGGCGCGGTCTGCCATCTCGACGATCCACCGGATCTTGTCCTCGGTGAACAGCGGGGCGACCTTCGACAGGTCCACGTCCGCGAGAGCCGGGTGTGCTGGCTCCGTCCCCTGGACCACGAGGGCGATCTCGACGAGCGCGATCGCGTACTGCCCGCCGTCCACCTCGAGGTAGTCGTCCTCGAAGGCCCATCCGAGCCCTTCGAAGCTGAACTCCCCGTGCTGGATGTCAGCGACGAGGTCCCCTGCACCGTCGTTGCCGAACGGCTCGCTGCTCCACGCACCCATATGGCATTCCTTCGTCTCGTCCTGTGCCCCCTACGGGCTGCGCGGCACGCCCCTGTCGGGCCGCGCGGCACGTGTGCTGCTCCTCCGCCGCCGAGACGCGCCGCTGCGTCAGGCTGCGGTCGCCATCTTCCTGACGTGAGGCCCGCCTGAGCACCCTAGTCCCACAGGGGCCTCAGGTGAAGCCCGTCAGCGGGTGGCACTGCGCGGCCGTGGCTGGCAGACCGGACAGCTGAAGGACGAACGGTTCATGAACTCGTCGCGCCGGATCGTCGCGCCGCAGCGTCGGCACGGCTTGCCGGCCTGCCCGTAGGCCGCCAACGACCTGTCGAAGTAGCCCGACGCGCCGTTGACGTTGACGTAGAGGGCGTCGAAGCTCGTCCCGCCCTGGCTGAGCGCCTCGCGCATCACCTGCTCTGCCGCGGCCAGCACGGCGCTGACCTGCGCGCGCGACATCCCGGCGGTCCCGCGGGCGTAGTGCGTCGAGGCGCGCCACAGCGCCTCGTCGGCGTAGATGTTCCCGATCCCGGAGACGACGGTCTGGTCGAGCAAGGCTCGCTTGATCCCCGTGCGCCGGGCCCGGATCCTGTCGACGAGCGCCGCGCGGCCGGGTGTCCCCTCGGCGACGGCGGGGTCGAGCAGGTCGCGGGCGATGTGGCTGACGGGCTCGGGCACGAGCGGCATGTCGGTGCCCAGACCTCCGGGGAGGCCGTCGGGGGTGCTGGTGAGCTCGGCGACGCTGAGGTGGCCGAAGGTCCGCTGGTCGACGAAGTCGAGGGTGAGCGGCTCACCGTCGGCTGCAGTGAGGTGGAGGCGCACCCTGAGGTGGCTCGACTCGGTGGCCAGGGTGTCCCCCGAGCGCACGAGCAGCTGACCGCTCATGCCGAGGTGGCCCAGGAGCGCGAGGCCGGGCTCGTCCAGGGTGAGCCACAGGTACTTGCCGCGCCGTGCTGCCTCGACGAGGCGACGGCCGGGCAGGCGGGCTGCGAAGTCGACGGGTCCGCCCTCGTGCCTGCGGACGCTGTAGTCGCGGCGGACCTCGGCACGGTCGACGCGCGCGCCCAGCACGTGGCGGGCGAGTCCGTCGCGGACGGTCTCGACCTCGGGGAGCTCAGGCACGGTGCGCCTCGGCGACGGTGTCTACGCGCACTCGGCTCAGCGACCGGTGAGGGCTGCGTAGGCCTGCTGCGCGGCGATCTGCTCGGCGTGCTTCTTGGCTGTGCCCTGCCCCGTGCCCATGACGGTGCCGTCGATGATCACGTGCGCGGTGAACAGGCGGGCGTGGTCGGGCCCTTCGCCCTCGCTCGTGTACTCGGGGGCGCCGACCTCGTGCTCGGCGGCAGCCTCCTGGAGCGAGGTCTTCCAGTCGAGGCCGGCACCGAGGTCGGCGGCGGCGTCGAGGGTGCTGTCCAGGAGCCTGTGGACAAACCTGCGGGCCTCTTCGAGCCCGTGGCTCAGGTAGACGGCGCCGATGAGCGACTCGACGGTGTCCGACAAGATCGAGTCCTTGTCGAAGCCGCGGGTCTGCGACTCCCCCTTGCCGAGCAAGATGTAGTCGCCGAGGGACAGCCTGCGGGCCACGGCCGCGAGGGCGCGCTGCGACACGGAGGCCGCACGCATCTTGGCGAGGTCGCCCTCGGGGCGGTCTGGGTGGCGCTCGAACAGCGCCTCGGCCGAGACCAGGCCGAGCACGGCGTCCCCGAGGAACTCGAGGCGCTCGTTGGTCGGGATGCCGCCCGCCTCGTGGGCGAAAGACCTGTGCGTCAGGGAAAGCACGAGGAGCTCGGGGTCCAGATGGACCCCGAGCTCCTCGAGAAGGCTAGAAGCCGGTGAGACCTGACGACGTGCGTGTGATGCCACCGGAACTTCTCCTTCGACCGACTCGTGACGCCAGCAGCGCCGGCGAATCAGTTAGCGTGCTCGGTGCGCAGCGCCTCGGCGTACTGACGACCCTTGTAGGTGCCGCACGTCGGGCACGCAGCGTGCGACAGCTTGTCGCCCTTGCACTGCGGGCACGTGGTGAGGTTCGCGGCGGTCGTCTTCCACTGCGAACGGCGCGCACGGGTGTTGCTGCGCGACATCTTGCGCTTCGGAACAGCCACGGCTAGCTCTCTTTCGTCTCGTCGATAATGCTCTTGAGTGTCGACCACCGGGGGTCGAGCAGTTCGTGCTGGTGATCAGGATCGTCCGCCAGGTGGGCACCGCACTCGGAGCACAGCCCCGGGCAGTCGGGCGAACACAACGGTTGGAATGGTAGTGCAAGCACCACCGAATCCCTAAGCACGGGTTCGAGGTCGATCATATCGTCCTCGAGCTCGTGCACCTCTTCTTCTTCGTCGTCGTCGCCCGCGTCCTCGGCGGCCTTGGCACGCTCGGGGTACACGAACAGCTCCGTCACGGAGAAGTCGACGTCGTCGACCACCTCGTCCAGGCACCGGACGCACTCGCCGACCGACTGGCCTGCGACGGTTCCGGAGACCAGGACACCCTCCATCACGGCTTCGAGCCTCAGGTCGAGGCTGATGTCGCTACCTTCGGGGATCCCGATGACGACGGTCCCGAGGTCCACCGGCGCCGGGACCGTGAGCGTGACCTCACGCATCGAGCCAGGACGCCTGCTGAGCTCACGAGTGTCGAGAACGAGAGGCGAACGAGGATCGAGAGTGATGAGGTGCTCCACGGTGTGTCCGAAGGTGATGGGTGCTGGGATCGTCGGCTGGCCACCGACGTGAGCCGGGGATCAGCAGCCCCACCGTCACCGGCAGGGCCAACAGACAATACTACGCCATCGAGGGCTGTGCCCAGACCCCTGGAGGGCGGGACCTGCGGTGACCGGTGAGACCCTTCTCACCCTCGTGGTGAGCAGGGCGCGCCCGCCTCAGCGAGCGCCCGCCAGGTCGCGGGGGGGTCGGGCGCTACCTCTGGTCCTGCGGCTGGCCTGCCTCGTCGAGGCGCTCGGCGAGCCTGTCACGGCCCGCGTGCACCTGCGCGAGGACCTTGCCCAGGTCGATCTCGAACTCGGCGAGCCGACGGTCGCAGTAGTCGTCCGCCTCGCGGCGCAGCTTGGCCGCGGTCGCCTCGGCCTCGGCGACGAGCTCGCGGGCCTGGACCTGGCCCTGCAGCACCACCTGCTCGGCGGCGACGAGCTCGGCGGCCCGGCGACGAGCCGTCTCGATGAGCTCTTCGGCCTGCACGTGGGCGTCGTCGAGCACCTGGTCGGCGTCGGAGAGCACCTCGTCGGCACGGGTCAGCTGGGTCGGCAGCGCCTCGCGGAGCTCGTCGAGGAGGTCGAGAGCCTCGTTCCGGTTGACGAGGACCGACGACGACATGGGCATCGTCCGGGCGCGCTCGACGAGGTCGGTCAGCGCGTCGAGGATCGCGGGCACACCGGCGCTCTCCCCCTCGACGAAGGTCTCGTGGTCGTCCTGCGGGCTCATGAGGCTCCTTGGTTCGGGTGGTCGGCGGGGCCGGGAGGGGTGACCCCGCCGGGAAGAGGTGTGGCTGGCGAGCCGGGCTGCGCGCCGGTCGGGACGACACCGAGGGCTCGTCGCACGGCGTCTGCGACACCCGGCGGGACGAGGTCGTCGACCTGCCCGCCGTGACGGGCGACGTCCTTGACCATCGAAGAGGCGATGTGGGCGTAGCGCGGGTCTGCGGTGAGGAACACCGACTCGACGCCCGAGAGGTGGCGGTTCATGAGCGCCATCGGCTGCTCGGCGTCGTAGTCCGCTCCCCCGCGCAGCCCCTTGACGACGGCGACGGCGCCCAGCTCCCGGCAGAGGTCGACCAGGAGCCCCGGCACCTCGACCACCCGGACGGAGGGCAGGTGAGCGCACGCAGCACGGGCGAGAGCGACACGCGAGTCGACGTCGAGCAGCGCCGACTTCGAGGCGTTGCGGGCGACGCCGACGACGACCTCGTCGAAGAGCAGCGTCGCCCGACGGACGACGTCCAGGTGCCCCAGGGTGATCGGGTCGAAGGATCCCGGGCAGACGGCAAGAGTCACCCGCTCACGGTAGTACACCCCCACCTCGTGTCCCATGATTGAGCCATGACGTCCGAGAACGAGCAGCCGGCCCCTGACCCCGCTCCCTCGGTGGCGGCCGATCCAGGTACCGGCCCGGGGTCCATCGTCCGACCTGGGGTCGACCTCGAGCCGTTGGTCACCGCCGCCGACCTGGAAGAGCTCCACACCGGTGTGCTGAGCCCGTCCTTCCCGTCCGAAGAGCTCGAGAGCCTCGAGTCGCTCGTGGAGGGCTGCACGAGCGGCCGCACCCGTGCGCTCGGCGTCCGGCGCGACGGCCGCATCGTGGCCGGTGCCGTTGCCGCCGGCTCCGGAGTACCCGGCGACGTGATGCTGCTGGTCTACCTCGCGATCGCCCCGGGCCAGCGAGGCGGAGGCATCGGGGGCGCGTTGCTCGACGCCGCGGTCCAGACGTGGGTCGCAGAGTCATCCCCCGGGCTGCTGCTCGCCGAGGTCGAGCACCCGGACCACCACGAGGCCAGCGAGGCGCACGGGGACCCGGCTGCACGGCTGCGCTTCTACGCCCGCCACGGGGCACGGGTGCTCGCGGTGCCGTACTTCCAGCCCGGTCTGGGGGCTTCCGGGGCTCGCGTGCCTGCGCTGCTCCTCACCACGCTGCACGTCGCGCCCGAGGCCGTCGCCGAGGGACCTGCCGACGCGCCGACAGCCGTGGTGGCCGGTCCGCTCCGTGAGTTCCTCGAGGCGTACCTCCTCGGCTCCGAGGGGTCGCTGCGTGACGACGCCGACACCCGGGCGCTGCTGGGCTCTGTGAGCGGTCCGACCGTCGGGCTCGTCGACCCCGCGGACCTCGCGAGCGTGCCTGTCGGCATGGCCTGGGCCACCGAGGGCCTGCGGGCGTCGGACGGAGACGACAGCTGACCTGAGCGATCCGCAGACTGGCGCTGGAGGGCTGGCGCTGCCCTGGTCAGTCGGTCGGGTGCTGGTCGGCCGAGCTCTCGTCGTCGGGCGAGCCGGCGCTCGAGAGGTCGGTGTCGTCGTCCGCACCGGGCTCCGCGTAGTGCACCAGCGTCTCGCCATAGGGCTTGGTGACGATGAGCCTCCACGACGCCGGCCAGGTCGGCTCGGGGGTGCGTGACGACCGCTCGACCACGATCACCGCGTCGTCCGACACGTGCCCCTCGAGGGCGAGGAGCAGAGCGGCGACGTCGTCGTCGCTCATGTCGTACGGCGGGTCGAGGAACACGAGGTCCCACGGCTGGGTGGGCGGCTGCGCGACGAAGCGCTCGGCGCGGTCCGTGACCACCCGCACCCCGGCGAGCCCGAGGGAGTCGACGTTCTTCTGGCACACCTGGGCGGCGACCCTGCCCGCCTCGACGAGCACGACTGTCGAGGCCCCGCGGCTCGCGGCCTCGAGACCGAGCGCTCCCGACCCCGCGCACAGGTCCAGCACACGCGCGCCGTCGAGCACCTCGTAGTGCTCGAGCCTGGAGAAGATCGCCTCGCGCACCTTGTCGCTCGTGGGGCGCGTGCCCTTCGGTGGGACGGCGAGGCTCCTGCCGCCGACGAGCCCTGCCACGATCCGAGTCACCGGACCAGCGTAGCGATCACCGAGCCGTGGTCGGGCCAGCCCGCAACGACGCGGGCCGCGAGCGCGGTCCGAGCCGGTCGCGCAGAGCTCGACCGTCCGAGCGGTCCGAGCGGTTCAAGCGTTCCGAGCGGCCCGAGCGGTCCGGCGGGCTCTGCGAGGGCGGGGCGCCTCACGACCTGTCGAGGTACTCGGCCCGCTCCCCCGTGACCCGCTCGGTGATCTCGGCGAGCAGCAAGGGATGACCGGCGAGGGTCGGGTCGGCAGCGACGAGGGCCGCGGCGTCTTCGCGCGCCTGCTCGATGACAGCTGTGTCGCGCACCACGCGCAGCAGCTGGAGCGACGTGGACCTGCCCGACTGCGCAGCTCCGAGGACGTCGCCCTCGCTGCGCATCTCGAGGTCCGCCGCAGCGAGCTCGAAGCCGTCGGTGGTCGAGGCGAGGGTCTTGAGGCGGGTGCTCGCCGGCGCTGCCTCGGCCATCTCAGAGACGAGGAAGCACAGCCCTGCGTCGGCGCCTCGACCGACACGACCACGCAGCTGGTGCAGCTGGGACAGCCCGAAGCGGTCGGCGTCGAGCACGACCATCGCTGTCGCGCGGGGCACGTCGACACCGACCTCGATCACCGTCGTCGAGACGAGCAGGTCCACGTCACCGGCGGTGAAGGCAGCCATCGCGGCCTCCTTCTCGGCAGGGGGCATCTGGCCGTGCAGGATCCCGATCCGCACCCCGCGGAGCACCTCGAGGTCGGCGAGCTCTTCGGCCACCTCGAGGACCGCGCGCAGGGGGCGGCGGTTCGACGTGGGGGGCGCGGCTGGCGCTCCCGTGCCAGACGCGCCGGCTGGCACGTCGAGGCCGAGCGTCCCGTCGTCGGACCCCGGCTCGTCAGCCCCGTCGGCCTCGTCGGTGTCGCCCGTGATGCGCGGGCACACCACGTAGGCCTGCCGCCCGGCGTCGATCTCCTCCCGGACCTTCGCCCAGGTCCTGGCGATCCAGGCCGGCTTCTGCGCCGGGACGACGTGCGTGGTGATCCCCGAGCGGCCGGCCGGGATCTCGCGCAGCGTCGAGGTCTCGAGGTCCCCGAAGACCGTCATGGCCACGGTGCGAGGGATCGGCGTCGCGGTCATGACGAGCAGGTGCGGGACCGTGCGGGCCTTGGCGCGCAGCATGTCGCGCTGCTCGACTCCGAAGCGGTGCTGCTCGTCGACGACGACGAGCCCGAGCTCGGCGAACTGGACGCCGGCGCTCAGCAGGGCGTGGGTGCCGACGACGATCCCGGCCGCGCCCGACGCGGCGTCGAGCAGGTTCTTCTTCTTGACGGCGGCAGGCTGGGACCCGGTGACGAGGGCGACGCGGGTGCCGTGCGAGGCACCGCCGAGCATGCCGCCGGCCGCGAGGTCGCCGAGCAGACCGGAGAGCGTCCGGGCGTGCTGAGCCGCGAGGACCTCGGTCGGGGCAAGGAGCGCGGCCTGTCCCCCGGCGTCGACCACCTGGAGCATGGCCCGCAGCGCGACCACGGTCTTGCCGGAGCCGACCTCACCCTGGAGCAGCCGCTGCATGGGGTGCGGGGCAGCGAGCTCGGCCGCGATCTCCGCGCCGACCTCCCGCTGGCCGTCGGTGAGCGTGAACGGCAACGAGGCGTCGAAGTCGCTCAGCAGCGAGGGGCCGTCGGAGGTCAGCGGTCGGGCTGTCGCCTCGAGCGCAGCGGCCTCTGAGCGGCGCAGCGCGAGGGCGGTCTGCAGGACGAAGGCCTCTTCGTAGCGCAGCCTCTTCTGCCCGCGACGCCACTCGTGCTCTTCGGCCGGGACGTGGATGTCACGGAAGGCCTGGTGCAGGCTCTCCAGCCCGCGACGCTCGAGCACCTCGGCGGGGATCGGGTCGGGGATGTCCGCAGGGGTCAACGGGTCGAGGACGGTGCGGACGGTCTGGTGGAGCTTCCAGGTCGGCATGGCGGCGCTGGCCGGGTAGATCGGGGTGAGCAGGCTGGCCTCGACCAGCCCCGCCTCCGCGCTGTCGACGTCGACCCCGTGCAGCAGGTAGTCGGGGTGGGTCAGCTGGCGCTCGTTGCGGTACTCGGAGACGACGCCTGTGAACAGACCGGTGCGGCCGGGCTTGAGGCGCGCCTCGTGGGTGCGCAGCGCACCCTTGTGCTTGGCGAAGAACGTCAGGGAGAGCCTGTCGGTGCCGTCAGAGACGACGGCCTGGAGCATCGCCCCGCCGCGGCTGCGCATCTCGCGGACCGTCGCGCTGACGACCTCGGCGACGACCGTCACGTGCTCCCCGACCACGAGGATCGAGATCTCGGTCATCGTGCCGGGATCTGCGTAGCGCCGCGGGTAGTGACGGAGCAGGTCGCCGGTGGTCTCCAGACCGAGCTTCGCGAGCGGCGCCGCGGGGCGCTTCCCGAGGAGCCTGTCGAGGCGTTCGTCGAGGCTGAAGGGGCTGTCGATGCTCACTGCTGCTCTGCTCCGATCACGAGGGCGGTCGACCGGCGGCCTGAGGGCAGCACGACGACCTCGACACCGGGCACGAGGTGCTCGGCGCGGGAGACGAGGTCGTCGACCACCTGCCCGGGGACGAGGTCCCCGACGAGGACGGTGAGGACGGTCAGGGCTGGCGAGGACGCGACGCCGGTCGCGCGGTCCGTCGCAGCTGGCGCGAGGTCAGGACCGGTGGCTGCCCCACCAGCAGGAGGCCCAGGTGCTGCGGAGGCTCTGAGGAGACTGTCGATCCCGTCGAGCACTCCCGCAGGCCGCGAGGCGTCGAGCCGGACGGCGCGGACAGCGCCGACGGCGTCGACGACGGGGGCGAGCGCCGCAGCCAGGTCGGCCGACGGTGCCGTGGTGCTGACGACCCAGGCGGACAGGGCGGCCACCACGTGCAGGTCGCTCGTCGAGCCGACCACGGTCGTCTGCGGGTGCGAGAGATCGGCCAGGCCGCGGGCCACGGCCAGGGTCTGCTCGTCGGCCGGCAGCACGACGACGTGCTCGGCGTCGGTCTCGTGGACAGCCCTCAGGAGGTCCGAGCGCTCGATCTCACCGTCGCCGCGCAGCACCACGACGGCCCCCGACCGGGCGAGGTCCATGACCAGTCCCGGCGAGGCCGTGCACGCCACGACACCCACGGGCGCGGAGGTCCCAGCGGCACGGGTCGAGACGGCGGAGACCTGGTGGGACAGGCAGCGGACGACGACCGGGCCGACGTCCCAGCGGTCCAGCACGCGCAGGGCCTCGAGGGGATGGTCGGTGTGGACGTGGACCTGCCAGAGGCCGTGGAGGTCACCGGACGCATCGGCGACATCGTGGTCTACACCGCCGACCACGACGACAGAGTCACCGACCTGCTGGAGCCCGGCCCGCAGCGCCGGGGCGACAGCGGCGAGCGCGTCGGAGACGTCGATGCGATCGATGCCGTCGATGCCGTCGGAGACGCCGAGACTGTCGATGCCATCGACACTGCTGACGCTGCCGGATGGGCGCTCAAGAGCAGCGGCCGCACCCGCAGGGTCTCCCGAGGCAGGCGTCGGCGTACGTCGCACAGCGTGACGGACGACGCACATGAGCTCGAACTCGCCGTCGACGGCGTGGTGCTCGCCGTGGTTCGTGTGGTTGCTCGTGTTCTCCCGGTTCCCGTGGCCCTCGCGCTCGCGCTCGCCCGGGCGGCCGTCGCGCTCCTGGTCGTCAGGAGACGTCCGGGATCCGTGGAGGTCGTCTCCCACGGGGGCTCGAGCGCCCGTGCCGCTGCCCGTGCCGGCTGAGGTCCCTGACCCCGTGGGGGCGTCGGCGACGGCCAGAGAGTCCATGAGCACGATCGTGCCGTGCCCCACCGACACGCGGTCGGCCGCGCTCTCCAGGTCCGGACCGAGAGCCGCGGCGAGGGCGTCGAGGAGGAGCACGAAGCCGTAGGCCCCGGCGTCGAGCACCCCGGCCGCACGCAGGGCGTCCAGCTCGTCGACGCTCCGACGGAGCGCCTGCGCCGCCCCCGCACGTGCGCTCTCGACGGTCTGGACGAGGTCTCCACCACCCGCAGCCGCCTCGAGGGCCGCGTCTGCCGCACCGCGCGCCGCAGTGAGCATGGTGCCCGGGCGAGGGTCGACCACAGCCGCGACAGCGCGTCGCGCCCCGCGGTCGAGCGCTCGGGCCAGACGGGTCGCGTCGGTCACCGTGCCCGCCGCCCCGGTGCCGGACGGCGCCGCCCCGGCAAGACCACGGAGGAACTCGCTCAAGATCACACCAGAGCTGCCCCGCGCGCCCACGAGAGCACCCCGGGCGAAGGCCTGCAGGACCCGGTCTGCTGACGGAGCGTCCGACTCGGCCGAGGCGACCGCTGCGTCGCGAGCCGCACGGAGGGTGGCGGCGAGGTTGGTCCCGGTGTCGGCGTCGGGCACGGGGAAGACATTGGCCCTGTCGAGGACGGGACGAGCGCGTTCGAGGACCGCGGCGGCCCCGTCCGCCCACCGCAGCACCACCTCGAGACCGACGACGTCACCTGGACGGTCTGAGCTCAGAGGTGCGCCCGGACCAGCAGGGCTGTCGTCGCCTGCGGCGTCGCGAGGGCTGGCGTCGTCGCCGGCGGGGTCGCGGAGCCCGTCAGCACCACTGCCTCTCGTGCCCACGCCCCACTCCCCTCTCGACCGTCCGACGTCATATGATGACGCACATCGTCTCGTGCCACACTGGCCGGGACCTCAGGGACCGGCTCTCGCAGCCGATCCCGGCAGAGCACGCGGGAACCCCCTGGGAGGCGTGCGTGCTCCTGCGTCCGCAGGCAATTTGGGTAGCGCGTCGAGGATCGGCTACTCTATCGAGGTTGCCCGCACACACCAGGGCATGCGCGAACCGCGACACCACCCTCCCGCAGACCTCTCGAGGCCTCGGCGCGGGTTCACTGCGGCTCCGCATCCACAGACCATTGAAGTCGCCGCACAGCGGCGTGCATGACGATCAGGAGAGACCGTGGCTGCCAACTGCGACGTCTGCGCAAAGAGCCCGAGCTTCGGGCACAGCATCTCGCACTCGCACGTGCGCACGAAGCGCCGCTGGAACCCGAACATCCAGCGTGTTCGCGCAATCGTCAACGGCGCTCCCAAGCGCCTCAACGTGTGCACCTCTTGCCTCAAGGCAGGCAAGGTCACGCGTCACATCTGAGACTCCCCTCGCGGAAGTTCTCTCGCACAGCCCGTCGGACCTCGGTCCGGCGGGCTGTCGGTGTTGGACCACCGAAACCCTTGGCCCTGACGCAGGTGACGTGCGACCCTGGCTGGCATGGACATCGAGCGTGACGACCTGACCATCCGTCCGGCCACGGCGGCCGACGCCCCGGCGATCGCCCGCATCCACGTGGCCTCCTGGCGCGAGGCCTACGCGGGGATCGTCCCGACCGCCTATCTCGAAGGCCTCGACGTCGACGCCCGAGAGCAGTGGTGGGTCGAGCTCCTCGACAGACCGGCGGGCCGGACCCTGGTCTCCGTCCTCGACCAGAGGACCGTGGGTTTCGCGCACCTTGGGCCCGCGAGCGACGAGGACGCCGAGCCGGGCGACCTCCAGCTCTACTCGATCTACCTCGATCCCGAGACCTGGGGGCGCGGCGTCGCGCGCGACCTCCTGCGGGCGGTGCTCGACGGGGTCCCCGCGAACTCCGACGTCACCCTGTGGGTCCTCGCCGACAACGAACGGGCCCGTCGCTTCTACAGGCGCCACGGCTTCGAGCCGGACGGCGTCGAGAAGATCGAGGAGATCGGCGGCGCCCCGCTCACCGAGGTGCGCTACCGCCGGCGCTGACAGCCTGACGACCGGCGCCCCGACCTGCCCTCCCGAGGCACGACGCACCCCGCCTCTCAGGTCTCCAGGTCACCGGATCTCCAGGTCCCCAGGTCCCCAGGTCCCCAGGTCCCCAGGTCCCCAGGTCCCCAGGGTCAGGATTCCTGCGGGTCAGTCTCGCGGGTGCCCGTGCCCCGCGAAGTGGTCCCAGCCCTCGTCGCCCTCGGGCGCGGCTCCCTGCACGGTGACGGACGGTGACCGGTCGGCTGTCGCAGCCACGACCCTGCCGATCAGCCGGAACTCTGAGGGCAGCTCGGCATCAGACGGGAAGGTCGCGAGCAGCCCGTGGTCCTCTCCGCCCGTCAGCACCCAGCGCGACGGGTCCACGTCGAGCACTCGGCCAGCCTGCGCCAGGGCGGCGAGGTCGGTCTGCAGGGCGCGCGACGGTGCGTCGAGGTCGAGGACGACCCCGCTGGCCCGGGCGATCCGGCCGCCGTCGCGCAGCAGCCCGTCCGAGACGTCGAGCATGGCGGTCGCCCCCGCGAGACGGGCTCGGGTCCCCGATCCGATCGGTGGGTCGGGGCGCAGGTAGGCGGCGACGAGGTCGGGGTAGGCGGCGGTCTCCTCGGCGTCCGTCAGCAGGTCCAGCCCGGCGGCGGACCGCCCGAGCACCCCGGCGTGCGCGACGACGTCGCCCGGCCGCGCACCGGAGCGCAGCACAGGGTCCCCGCCGTCGAGGTCGCCGTGGACCGTGACGGCGACGACGATCGCGTCGCCGCTCGACAGGTCTCCCCCGACGACGCCCGCGCCGTAAGGGGCGCACGCCTCGGCGAGCCCGCGCGCGAGGTCGAGCACCCACTGCACCTCTTCGGTGCGGGGCAGCACGAGCGAGACCACCAGGGAGGTGGGCCGGGCGCCCATCGCGGCGATGTCGGCGAGGTTCTGCACGGCGGCCCGCCACCCGACGTCGTAGCCCGTCGACCAGTCGCGGATGAAATGGCGGTCCTGCACGAGGACGTCCGTCGAGACGACGAAGCGTCCGTCAGGTGCGGAGATCACCGCAGCGTCGTCGCCGGGGCCCACCAGGGTCGCGGCGGTCGCGGGCAGCAGCGGGAAGATCCGCGCGAGCAGCTGCTCCTCGGCCAGGTCGCAGACACGCTCAGAGTCACTCACGCGGCCACCCTAGCCCAGGCTGGCTCCCGGGCTGACGTCCAGGCAGCGGCACTAGAGTGTCGGGGTGCTCACGAGTCTCCGCCACCGCCGCTCCGGCCTGCAAAGCCCCTCACCCGCGCCTCTGACGCCTGTGGTCCGCCGCCCGTCAGCGCGTGCAGCCCGGCGCACGGTCGCGGCGTCGCTGGGCGTGGTCACCGTGACGGTCGGCCTGACCGCCTGCACCCCGACGATCAACGTCCCCGCAGGCGTCGACGCCGCGGAACCGATCTGCGCGACCGTCGTGCTCATGCTCCCTGACGAGGTCGGTGGCCAGAGCAAGGTGCGGGCGTCGAGCCAGGCGACGGCGGCCTGGGGCGAGCCCGGACGCGCGATCACACTGCGCTGCGGCGTCGAGCCGCCAGCTCCGACCACGCAGGACTGCCAGTCGGTCGACCCCGGCATCCCCGGGCTCGGCACCTTCGACTGGATCACCACCCAGGACGACAACGGCTGGACCTTCACCACCTACGGCCGTGAGCCCGCAGTCTCCGTCCAGGTGCCCACAGAGCTCGGCGGCAGCCAGCCGACGGCGTCGCTCATCGACGTCGCCCGGGCAGTCTCCGAGATCCCCACCACCTCCCACGCCTGCCGCTGACGCCCACCCGCCCGGCAGCGGCAGCGGCAGCGGCAGCGGCAGCGGCAGCGGCAGCGGCAGCGGCAGCGTGATGTCGGAGCGAGATCGACCCTCGCAGGTCACGATCTCGCTCCGAAGTCACGATCTCGACAGTCGACCGACCACCCCGGCCGTCGGTCAGCAGACTGCAGGCTGTCGGTCAGCAGACAGACAGCCGACCGCTGACCGTCAGCGCAGGCCGGTCTCGCGCTCGAGGGCGAGCTCGACGAGCTCGGTGATGAGGTCCGCGTAGCCGATCCCGCTCTTCTCCCACATCCGCGGGTACATCGAGAAGGGCGTGAAGCCGGGCATCGTGTTGATCTCGTTGACGATGACCTCGCCTGCCTCGGTGACGAACACGTCGACCCTGGACAGACCCTCACCGGAGACCGCCTCGAAGGTACGGATCGCGACGTCCTGGACCTGGGCCACGAGCTCAGGGCTGAGGTCCGCCGGGCAGCTGAGCTCGACGCTCTGCTCGCTGAGGTACTTCGCCTCGAAGTCGTAGAAGGCGTGAGCCTCGTCGGTCACCTGGATCTCGCCGGGCAGCGAGGCGCGGGCACGCTCGCCGCGGCGTCCACCGAGGACGGCGCACTCGATCTCGCGGCCGACGATCCCGGCCTCGACGATCACCTTCGGGTCGTGGCGTCGCGCCTCCGCGACGGCCGCGGGCAGGTCGGCTAGGTCGTCGACCTTGCTGATGCCCAGGCTCGACCCTGCACGGGCGGGCTTGACGAAGACTGGCAGCCCGAGGTCTGCGACGCGCGCTGTCGCACCCTGCTCGTCACGGTCCCACTCCCCCGGCGCGATGACGGTGAACGGTCCCACGGGGAGCCCCTGGCCTGCGAGCACGAGCTTCATGAAGTGCTTGTCCATGCCGACGGCCGAGGCGAGGACGCCCGCACCGACGTAGCGGACGTCGGCGAGCTCGAGCATGCCCTGGAGGGTGCCGTCCTCGCCGAAGGGGCCGTGCAGCAGCGGGAAGACGACGTCGACGTCCCCGAGGATGCGCGGCATCTCACCAGCCTCGAGGACACGCAGGGCGTTCTGCCCCACGGCGAGCGGCAGCAGCACCTCGGTGCCAGTCGCGTCGACCTCGGGGAGGCGGCCCTCGGTGATGGCCCAGCGGTCGGGGTCGTCCTCGACGAGCACCCACTGGCCGGTACGCGTGATGCCGACCGGGACCACGTCGAAACGGTCGCGGTCGATCGCCCGCATGACACCGGCAGCTGTCGCGCACGAGATGACGTGCTCCCCGGAGCGTCCGCCGAAGAGCAGGACCACGCGAGGGCGGCCGGCGGTCTCGCCGGAGGTGACCGGGGCCACCGCGCCGAGAGCAGGGGTGGGGGTCTGGGATTCTGAGACTGTAGCCATCGCGTGCGACTTTACCGGAGGTGACGGCTTAGTCTCGGACGCATGGACGACGCGTCGACGACCCCTGAGCCCACCTCTCCCCGCACCGGCCACGGTCCGGTCTCACCCGCGACGGTCGCCGTCACGGCCGGGCGCCCGCCCCGGGTCCAGGGCGGGCCCGTCAACCCCCCTGTCGTGCTGTCCTCGACCTACGTCTCGGCCGGCGTCCCCTCCCCTGACGACAAGCTCTACACACGGTCCGGCACCGAGACCTGGGAGCCCTTCGAAGACGCTCTCGCCCAGCTCGAGGGGGCCACGCAGAGCGGCGTGGTCTTCGCCTCGGGCATGGCCGCGATCGCCTCGGTCCTCGCGATGGTCCCGGACGGCGGCACGGTCGTCGTCCCGCAGCACGCGTACCAGGTGACCCTCGGGTTTGTCGACGACATGGCGCAGCGGCACAGGGTCACGGTCCGTCGGGTCGACATCGCGGACACCGAGGCGTCGGCCGCTGCCTTCGCCGGGGCCGACCTCGTGTGGATCGAGTCTCCGACCAACCCCATGCTCGAGGTCGCCGACCTGCCGGTCCTCGTCGACGCGGCCCACCGCGCCGGGGCTCTCGTCGCCGTCGACAACACCTTCGCGACGCCGCTGGTCCAGCGTCCGCTCGAGTCTGGCGCCGACCTCGTGGTGCACTCGGTCACCAAGTACCTCGCAGGCCACTCCGACGTGGTCCTCGGGGCCGTCGTCACCAGCTCGGAGCACCTCGAGCGCTCGGTGCGCGCCTACCGGACTCTGCACGGTGCGATCGCCGGCCCGTGGGAGGTGTGGCTCGCGCTGCGCGGCATGCGCACCCTCGCGCTGCGGGTCGAGCGCGCCCAGGCGAATGCCGCCGAGATCGCCCGGCGTCTCTCCTCGCACCCCGGCGTCGCGCAGGTCCGGCACCCGTCCCTGCCGGACGACCCGGGCCACGAGGTCGCGACCCGGGTCATGGACGGCTACGGCGCGATCATCGGTCTGCGACCCGTCGGCGGTATCGAGGCGGCCGACGCAGTGGTCGACGCCCTCGAACTGTGGGTCCCCGCGACGAGCCTCGGTGGGGTCGAGTCCACCCTCGAGCGTCGGCGCCGCTTCTCGACCGAGTCCCTGACGGTCCCGGAGGACCTGCTCCGCCTGAGCGTCGGGATCGAAGACGTCGAGGACCTCTGGGTCGACCTGGACCGCGCGCTGCGCCTCGTCACCGGAGCCTGAACGGCCTCGGCGGCTGGTCCCTGCGGCGGTTGTGCGCGCAAGGACCAGCCGCAGCTACTGATCAGACGCGAGCCTGCCGCCGTCGGAGGTCAGCCTCCGGGACAGGCTGGTCGGTCACGAGCCTGCAGCAGTCACGCGTCTCCGCGCACGCCCTCGGAGCGCTGGGGGCGTGCGAGCAGCCCGCGGGCGATGTCGTCCACGGGCAGACCGCCGTGCAGCACACCGACGACGGCCTCGGTGATCGGCATCTCGACACCGACCGACCGGGCGAGCTCGAGCACCGAGCGGCACGACTTCACACCCTCGGCGGTCCCGCCTGTCGCCGTGATCGCGTCGTCGAGGGTCATGCCCTGGCCCACGTGCTTGCCGAGCGTGTGGTTGCGCGACGAGGGTGAGGCGCACGTCGCCATGAGGTCACCCATCCCGGCGAGCCCGGGGAAGGTCTCCGCGTCGGCTCCGAGGGCGAGGCCCAGGCGGCTGATCTCGGCGAGGCCACGCGTGATGACCGTCGCCGTGGTGTTGTAGCCGAAGCCGCGTCCCTGGGCCATGCCCACGGCGAGCGCGATGACGTTCTTGACAGCGCCGCAGAGCTCGACACCGACGACGTCGGCGTTGGTGTACGGCCTGAAGTAGCCGGAGGAGCAGGCCTTCGCGACGAGCGCCGCGGTCTGCGGGTCGGAGGAGGACACGACGGTCGCCGTCGGCTGACGACGCGCGATCTCGCCTGCGAGGTTGGGCCCAGAGACGACGGCGACCCGGCTGGCGTCGATCGCGAGGGCCTCGGCGACCACCTCGCTCATGCGACGGTCTGTGCTGAGCTCGACGCCCTTCATGAGAGAGACCGCGACGGCGGTCGGCGGCACGAGGTCGCGCAGGGGCTCGAGGGTCGCACGGGCGCTCTGCGACGGGATGGCGACGACCACGAGGTCGACCCCGTCGAGGGCTGCGGCGGCGTCTGTCGTCGCGGAGATCGACTCGGGCAGCTCGACGCCGGGCAGGTACCTCCCGTTGACGTGCTCGGTCGTGATCTGCTGCGCGACGTCGGCGTTGCGGCCCCACAGACGCACCGTGCAGCCCGCGTCGGCGAGCACCTGCGCGAAGGTGGTCCCCCAGGCACCCGAGCCGAGGACCGCGGCGATCACTTGTTCCCCTCGTCCGTCGTGGGCTGGTCGGGCTCGGCAACGTCGGCGGTGCCGGCGGTGCCGGCGACCGGCTCGACGCCAGGTCGGGTGCTGCGGCCGGTCTCCTCGACGGGCTCGGTGCCTCCCGTCGGCTCGACGTCCGGGACGAGCCCGCTCGTGGCGTGCTCAGCGTCCGCGACCGTGCCCGGAGCGGGAACGACGTCGGGCTCCCCAGCCGGAGCCTCCGCCAGGGCCGAGGCGGCCGCAGCGGCCTGCTGGGCGCGGGCCGCCTTGCGCATGTCGTAGCGGACCGCAGGGGCCTTCTCGCCGCGGATCTCCTCGAGCAGGGCCGTGATGGCGGCCATGATGCGCTCGGTGGCCTCCGTGAGGACGGCGGCGTCCTGGGGGCGGTCGAGGAGGTCGGAGAGGTCGACCGGCGGTCCAGCGTGGACCGAGACCTTCTTGCGCGGGAAGGGGTGCAGACGCTTGGAGTACTGCGGGAGGATCAGCTGCGGTCCCCACTGGGCGACCGGGATCACCGGGACGCCACTGCTGAGCGCGAGGCGGGCCGCCCCGGTCTTGCCGACCATCGGCCACAGGTCCGGGTCGCGGGTGAGGGTTCCCTCGGGGAACACGGCGACGCACTCCCCCGACTCGAGCTGGCGGACAGCGTCGGCGAGCGAGGACGCGGCTCCTGCGGTCCCCCGGTGCACGGGGATCATGCCTGTGCGGACCAGGACACCCTTGAGCACGGGGACCTTCCACAGGGACGCCTTCGCGAGGATCCGCGGCGGGCGGGACGAATCGTAGAGGAAGTGCGCGAAGGTCAGGGGGTCGAGGTTCGTGATGTGGTTGGCCACGGCGAGGTATCCGCCTGTCGTCGGCAGGTGCTCGGTGCCCTGCCAGTCCTTGACGCCCATCGCCACCAGGACGGGCTTGAGGATCCCAGCGGCCAACCTGTACGTGAAGGACCTGCCGCTGCCTGTGGACGTGCTCGACTCAGATGTCACCGGGCAAGGCTACCGCCAGGGGTCGGATGCGTCCCGCACACGGTCGCGCGTTCACGCGGACACGCGGACACGCGGACACGACACCGCGAGGGCTTGAGGCCACCAGGGCCCAGGACCGACCCGGCACCAGAGGCACGACGCCCCGCGACCGTCGAGGGACGGGTGCGGGGCGTCGTGCGCGGTGGCACCCGAGCGGTGCCAGGCCGCGTCGGTCAGCCAGAGCGTCGCGAGGCTGCCTCGGTCAGCTGCGGGAGAACTCCGCGCCGAGGGCCTCGAGCTTCTCGGTGAAGCGCTCGTAGCCACGGTCGATGAGCGTGATGCCACGGACCTTCGAGGTGCCCTTCGCGGCGAGCGCGGCGATCAGGTGGCTGAAGCCTCCACGGAGGTCCGGGACCTCGATCTCGGCTGCGGCGAGCGGGGTCGGACCGGAGATCACGGCGGAGTGGTAGAAGTTGCGCTGGCCGAAGCGGCAGGGCCGCCCTCCGAGGCACTCCTTGTACACCTGGATGTTGGCACCCATGCCGCGCAGGGCGTCGGTGAAGCCGAAACGGTTCTCGTAGACCGTCTCGTGGACGATCGACAGCCCGGTGGCCTGGGTGAGCGCGACGACGAGCGGCTGCTGCCAGTCAGTCATGAAACCGGGGTGCACGTCCGTCTCGAGGACGATCGACTTGAGCTCGCCGCCCGGGTGGTAGAACCGGATGCCGTCGTCCTCGACCTCGAACTCGCCGCCGACCTTGCGGAAGGTGTTGAGGAAGGCCGTCATCTCGGGCTGCGTCGCGCCCTTGACGAAGATGTCACCCTGCGTGGCGAGCGCGGCCGAGGCCCACGACGACGCCTCGATGCGGTCGCCGAGGGCTGTGTGGCGGTAGCCGGACAGCTTGGCGACGCCCTCGATGCGGATCACGCGGTCGGTGTCGACCGAGATGATCGCGCCCATCTTCTGCAGGACGTTGATGAGGTCCATGATCTCGGGCTCGATGGCCGCGTTGGACAGCTCGGTGATGCCCTCCGCGCGCACGGCGGTGAGCAGCAGCTGCTCGGTCGCCCCGACGCTCGGGTAGGGCAGCGAGATCTTGGTGCCGCGCAGACCGTTCGGGGCGGTGAGGTGGATGCCCTGCTCGCGCTTGTCCACCTGGGCGCCGAACTGCCGCAGGATGTCGAGGTGGTAGTTGATCGGCCTGTCGCCGATGCGGCAGCCGCCGAGGTCGGGGATGAAGGCCTCGCCGAGCCTGTGCAGCAGCGGACCGCAGAAGAGGATCGGGATCCGGCTCGACCCGGCGTGCGCGTCGATGTCGGCCACGTGGGCGGACTCGACGTTGCTCGGGTCGAGGCGCAGCACGCCTGCGGGCACGTCGTAGTCGACCGAGACACCGTGCAGCTCGAGGAGACCGGAGACGACCTTGACGTCGCGGATCTCGGGCACGTTGCGCAGCTCGCTCGGGCCCTCGCCCAGGAGCGAGGCGACCATGGCCTTGGAGACGAAGTTCTTCGCACCGCGCACGGTGATGGTGCCGTTCAGCGGGTTCCCGCCGTCGACGGAGAGCAGATCTGTCATGACGCTATGGTCGCCTATCGTTCGGCACTGCTCCTAACGGAGCGGTGGACATGCACGGTGTCTTCACTCAACCGGACGCTGCGTCCGACGGCCCGCCCGGGGATCCGTCTCGCGCACCGGGGCCGCGGGGCACGGCGGTGCACAGTGCCCACGTCGTGCAACACGACGGAGGGGCCACCTGTTCCTCCAGGTGACCCCTCCGTGGTGCTCGTGCAGGCACTCGCCCGCCGGTCCGTCAGGAGACGGGACGAGCCGCCTCGATCTCGACCGGTGGGAGGTGCTTGGCCGGCAGCGTCTTCGGGCGCCACGCGGCGCGGGACGCCTCGAACTCGGTGATCTCGGCCTCGTGCTGGAGGGTCAGGCCGATGTCGTCGAGGCCCTCCATGAGGCGCCAGCGGGTGTAGTCGTCGACCTGGAAGGGCACGACCACGTCGTCCGCGGAGGCCGTGCGGTCGACGAGGTTGACGGTGACCTCGGTGCCCGGCTTGGTCTCGAGGACCTTCCACAGCAGCTCGATGTCTTCCTGGGCGAGCTGCGCGGCGAGCAGACCCTGCTTGCCGGAGTTGCCGCGGAAGATGTCGGCGAAGCGCGCGGACAGGACGGCCTTGAAGCCGTAGTCCTTGAGCGCCCACACGGCGTGCTCACGCGACGAGCCCGTGCCGAAGTCCGGACCGGCCACGAGGACGGAGCCGCTCGTGTACGCGGGCTGGTTGAGGACGAAGGACTCGTCACCGCGCCAGGCGGCGAAGAGCGCGTCCTCGAAGCCCGTGCGGGTCACGCGCTTGAGGTAGACGGCGGGGATGATCTGGTCGGTGTCGACGTTGCTGCGGCGCAGCGGGACGCCCACACCTGTGTGCGTTGCGAACTTCTCCATGATGACTCCAGAAACCTTCGGGGCGGTCAGGCGGGCTGCAGGGCGTCGGCGCCGGCCGCGTCCTGGGCGAGGTCGGACGGCGAGGACAGCGTCCCGCGGATCGCGGTGGCAGCGGCGACGAGCGGCGAGACGAGGTGCGTGCGTCCGCCCTTGCCCTGACGACCCTCGAAGTTGCGGTTGGAGGTCGACGCAGAGCGCTCCCCGGGTGCCAGCTGGTCCGGGTTCATGCCCAGGCACATCGAGCAGCCAGCGTTGCGCCACTCGGCACCGAAGTCGAGGAACACCTTGTCCAGGCCCTCGGCCTCGGCCTGCAGGCGCACGCGCGCCGAGCCGGGGACGACGAGCACGCGGAGCGTGTCGGCCTTCTTCTTGCCCTCGATGATCTCGGCGACGGCACGCAGGTCTTCGATCCGACCGTTGGTGCACGAGCCGATGAACACCGTGTCGATCGCGATGTCGCGCAGCGGGGTCCCGGGGTTGAGGCCCATGTACTCGATCGCGCGCTCGGCAGTGACGCGCTCGTTCTCGTCGGCGATCTCGGACGGGACCGGCACGTTGGCCGAGAGCGGGAGGCCCTGGCCGGGGTTCGTGCCCCAGGTGACGAAGGGCTCGAGGTCGGCGGCCTCGAGAACCACCTCGGTGTCGAAGGTCGCGTCGTCGTCGGTGCGCAGGGTCTTCCAGTACTCGACGGCAGCGTCCCAGTCGGCGCCCTCGGGGGCGTGGGGGCGGCCCTTGAGGTACTCGAAGGTGGTCTCGTCGGGGGCGATCATGCCGGCACGCGCGCCGGCCTCGATCGACATGTTGCAGATGGTCATGCGGCCCTCCATCGAGAGGGACCGGATGGCCTCGCCGCGGTACTCGAGCACGTAACCCTGCCCGCCGCCGGTGCCGATCTTCGCGATGACCGCGAGGATGATGTCCTTGGCCGTGCTGCCCTCGGGCAGCGAGCCGTTCACGGTGATCGCCATCGTCTTGAACGGTGCGAGCGGGAGGGTCTGCGTGGCGAGGACGTGCTCGACCTCGCTCGTGCCGATGCCGAAGGCGAGGGCACCGAAGGCGCCGTGCGTCGAGGTGTGCGAGTCCCCGCAGACGACGGTGAGGCCGGGCATGGTGAGGCCGAGCTGCGGGCCGACCACGTGCACGATCCCCTGGTCAGCATCTCCGAGCGAGTGGATGCGGACGCCGAACTCTGCAGCGTTGTTGCGCAGGGTCTGGATCTGGGTGCGGCTCGTGAGGTCCGCGATCGGCAGGTCGATGTTGAGCGTCGGGGTGTTGTGGTCCTCGGTCGCGATCGTGAGGTCCGGGCGACGGACCGGACGCCCGGCGAGGCGCAGACCCTCGAAGGCCTGCGGGCTCGTCACCTCGTGGACGAGGTGCAGGTCGATGTAGAGGAGGTCAGGCGCTCCATCGCTTCCTCGACGCACGAGGTGCGCGTCCCAAACCTTCTCCGCCAGCGTGCCGGCCATCACAGTTCCTCTCGTGCTCACGTCGCGCCGGTCTGCACCGGCCGGGCGACGCGTGCGTCTTTGGGGGCTTTCGGTCAGGCCGCTTGCATCTCAGCCTTCGAGACTGCAATATCGACCTATGGACAATTCTAGCGGAGTCGGAGTGCTCGACAAGGCAGCATCCGTTTTGGGTGCTCTCGAGGCAGGACCGGCCACCCTCGCACAGCTCGTCGCGGCCACCCGGCTGGCCCGCCCCACGGCCCACCGCCTGGCCGTAGCCCTCGAGCACCACCGCCTGGTGACCCGCGACATGCAGGGCAGGTTCGTCCTCGGACCCCGCCTCAACGAGCTCGCCACGGCCGCCGGCGAGGACCGCCTGCTCGCCGCCGCGAACCCTGTGCTCACCGCGCTGCGCGACCACACGGGCGAGAGCGCGCAGCTGTACCGCCGCCAGGGCGACCAGCGCATCTGCGTCGCCGCCGCCGAGCGTCCTGTCGGCCTCCGCGACTCGATCCCAGTCGGCGCGACCCTGACCATGCACGCCGGCTCGGCCGCGCAGATCCTCCTCGCGTGGGAGGAGCCGGACCGCCTGCACCGCGGTCTCCAGGGCGCCAAGTTCACCGCGACCATCCTGTCCGGTGTCCGTCGTCGCGGGTGGGCCCAGTCGGTCTCCGAGCGCGAGGTCGGCGTCGCGTCGGTCTCCGCGCCGGTCCGCGGACCGTCGGGTCGCATCGTCGCCGCGGTCTCGATCTCGGGTCCGGTCGAGCGCCTGAGCCGCCAGCCCGGACGCCTGCACGCAGGATCCGTGGTCGCCGCCGCCAACCGCCTCACCGAGGTCCTGCGCCGCTCCGGCGAGTAGCACCGCCCCCTCCCCCTCCTCCCCCTGCACCTGAGGCCCGGCCCGCACAGCGCGCCGGGCCTCGGTGCGTCCGGGGGCGCACGCCTCCCCGCCAGGTGGCATCCGAGCGCCGAGGTCGCCTGCGCCAGCGCGAGGTCGCACCGGGCCACGCGTGGTCGCACACACTCCCGCCAGGTCGCACGTGGCCGCACGAGGTCGCACACTCTCCCGCCAGGTCGCACCCCAGCGCACGAGGTCGCACAGACACGCCAGGACGCGCCTCTGCAGGACACCTCGCGCCGCAACGGTGCGACCTGGGTGGTGTCGGTACGACCTGGGTCCCAGGCGTGCGACCTCGGGCGGCGAGCGCAGCACCAGACGTCGAACAGCCCAGGCCGTGTCGACGGTCACATCTGCAGGCGCCGCCCGCTCCCGCCTCCTCGAGCAACGGTGGCGCGAGCATGTCGACCGACGTCCCCGAGAACGACAAAGGCCCGGTCAGCTTTCCCTGACCGGGCCTTGCGTTGTACCCCCAACGGGATTTGAACCCGTGTTACCGCCGTGAGAGGGCGGCGTCCTAGGCCGCTAGACGATGGGGGCCTAAGAAGCGTTTCCGCAGGTCTTGCGACCGGCGTCTGTACTTCCGAGTGAGAACTCTACCGCATGTTCTGAGTGCTTGTGACACCCGATCATGTGATCGAACTCTGCGCTGGGCTACCAGGACTCGAACCTAGAATGTCGGTACCAGAAACCGATGTGTTGCCAATTACACCATAGCCCAATGGAGAAGTGACCCGGTCTGACATCCCGCTCTCGCGTTCTGTCCCCGTGGGCTCCGCCGATCCAGAACATTACCCGACCTCAGGGGTAACGCCAAACCGCCACCTCAGCGCTCCGTACGAGCCCCGGTTTCCCGCGGTTCGCGCCTTCCCACGCTCGTCCTGCGCGCGTCGTGGACGTCGAGCAGACGGCTCTGGACCGAGGATCGCGCTCAGCCACGCACCCCAGGGACCTCCGAGACCTGCATCACCCTCGGCACCGACCACACCCTCCGCACCCACCGCACCGAGCGCACCCACCAGACACGACACCACTGCGCGAGCCAGGCACGACCACCCGACCCGCGCACGACCACCCGAGCCAGGCGCGACCGCCGAGTCATTCCGATAGACCGCTCCGCGCTTCCGTGGCACGGTCGTGGCCATGGACGCCATCACCAGCACCCGGACCAGCGACGCGCAGGACATCCTCGACTCCGCGCGATGGTTCACCGACCTCCTGCTCACCGCTACCACCGAAGAGCTCGACGTCCCTGCGGGCGACGTCGAGTGGTCGTGCTGGCGCACGGCCGAGCACGTGGGCGACGACATGCTCGCCTATGCCCTCCAGCTCGCCGCGCAGGCTCCTGACGACTATCTGCCGCTCACGGCCGCGGACGGGGGTGACGACGTGGTCCGCGTCGCCGCGACCGCAGGCACGCAGGGGCTGGCCACCACGGTCCAGGCGCTCGCCGCGCTGCTGGCGGCCCAGGTGAGCACAGCGGGTCCGGACGCTCGTGCCTTCCACCCGCACGGGGTCTCGGACCCGACGGGCTTCGCGGCGATGGGCGTGGTCGAGATCCTCGTCCACGGCTACGACGTCGCCCAGGGGCTCGGTGCCGACATCGGACCGGGGCGCCCGCACGCACTCCCGGCCGGGCCCGCCGAGCGCGCGGTGGACAGGCTCTTCGACGAGGCGCCGGCAACCCGTCCCGAGGCATCGCTCCTGTGGTGCACAGGTCGCATCGCGCTGCCGGGCGTGCCCCGCCGGTCCCGCTGGCGCTGGGACTCGAGCGTCCGCTGAGTCCAGGTGAGGCCAGGTGCGACCAGGTGTGACCAGGACAGTGGTGCTCACGTACCAGAAATGACGGGTCACGGCGCTGCCGCGTTGGTAGGTTGGTGGGTCGACGCAGCCCGCGACGTCGCCGAGCGACCGCGGCCCCTCCGAGCCGAGAGCCCATGGACCAGACCCGCGACACCACCACGCAGCCCGCCACGACCGACGAGACGCCCGGGCGTCGCTGGGCTGTGCCCGCGGGCAGGCGCCTCGTCGTCCTGTCGCTCGCGCTGGCCGTCGTGACGGCCGGCAGCCTGTGGGTGACCCTGCAGACGGCCTCGTCGGCGGAGAAGGCCGGCGACGGCGTCCGCAGGACAGACATCACATCGCTCACCGAGCGCATGCCCGCTCTCGCGATCGGACGGACTGCCGTCTGGTACAGCGGCTGGATGGACGGGCAGAAGGCCGCAGACGAGCCCGTGCCCACGTGGATGGACGCCGTGGTGACGCTGCCCGAGGGCCGCGCCGCTGACCTCGCGTCCGCGTACAGCACGGCTCCGGTGACCCGCTCCCCCGAGGTCGTCGACGACCTCGCGGGCGACGTGCCGACAGGGGAGCTGCAGTCGAGCGTCGCGCTCGACAACGCCCTGAGCACCCCGTACTGGCACGCCTCGGCGTACCTGAGCGTCGAGACCGACGAGATCGTCCTGGTCGTGGAAGGCCGTCACTCGGCCCGGTGAGCCAATGCCCTCTCGACGCTGCTCGCCCCCTCGCCAGGGCGTACCGTCGTCGGGCACCCTCCTGACCGTCCAGCCCTCCCCCTCAGCAGACGGCGTACCTCTCCACCGACGGCGTGCCTCGTGGCGAGCGATCGTGCGAGTCACGTCGCTCTACATCACGCGAGGAGCAGCGTCCCGAGCAGCGCTACCCCGGCCGCCACGACCGTCGCGACAGCACCGAGGCCGAGGGACCGTCCGCCGCTGCGGACCAGCCTGCGCAGGTCGACGCTCGTGCCGAGGGCGACCATCGCCGCCGTGAGCAGCACCCGCTGGAGGACGTCTGCGGCGGACAGCAGCGCGTCGGGCAGCACCCCGGTCGACCTCACGAGGACGGCGCCGAGGAAGGCCAGGACGAAGGCCGGGACGAGAGGGGCCGCGCGGCGCGCGCCTGCTGCGGCAGGTCCACGGTCCGTCCCGGCAGGTCCGTCGACAGTCCCGGAAGGTCCGTCGGCCGTGCCGTCGTCGCAACTGCGGACTGACCCGACAGCACGAGCGGTCCGCCGACCGTGCGCGGCGACCAGTGCGGTGAGCGGCGCGAGCAGCACGACGCGCGCGAGCTTCGCGACGGTCGCTGCAGCGAGGGCGGGCGCAGAGACCGCTCCGGCGGCAGCGACGACCTGACCGACCTCCTGGACGCTCGACCCGATGAAGAGGCCGGCCTGCGCGTCCGAGAGACCCAGCGCCGAGACGACCCAGGGCAGGACGAGCACAGCGAGGGTCCCGTAGAGCGTCACGAGTGCGAGCGCAGTGCCGACGGCGTCCCCGTCACCTGGAACGTCCGGGCCTGCGTCGCCGTCGACCGTCGCCCCGGGCTCCGTGGCCCCTCTCCCGGGGACGGCTCGGCCAGCCGGCCCTCGCGCGCCGCCGACGGTCGCGCTCATGGCCGCGATCGCGGCCGCACCGCAGATCGAGAACCCCGTCGCGACGTAGAGGCGGGTGAGCGGGTCGACACCCATCCAGCGGCCGAGCCGGAGCGTGAGCAGGAAGGTGCAGATCACGGTGACGAGCACGACGGTGACCCCGCGCCACCCGAGCCCCGCGAGCTGGCCGAGCGAGAGCTGGAGACCGAGGAGCACGATCCCGGCACGCAGCACGTGCTTCCCCGCCCACGCCACCCCTGGCGCAGCAGCCCGCGGCACGGCGCGCAGCGTACCGAGCACAGCGCCGATCCCCAGGGCGACGACGAGCGGAGACACCGCTGCCCCGGTCGCCGAGACGAGCAGGTCGGCGAGCACCATGCTCGCCGCAGCAGCACCAGCGACCAGCAGGAGCCCAGGGAGCGTCGGGACGACCCCGGCACGGCGGGTCGGACGCAGGTCGGGCGGGAGAGTCGGGCGGCGCATGCGCTCGGGCGCTGAGCGGTCACGAGGTGAGGTCACACGATCCACTCTGCGTGGTCGACCTGCCTGCCGGAACACCCGCTTCCCTCTCGCGACATAGCCCGAGGCTATGGCCAGACGTAGGATCGACGGGTGGACCACGCCGCACCGACCCAGCGCACCTCGCTCGCCGCTCTCGACGTGCTCGTCGCGACCGACACCCACGGCTCGATCAGCGCGGCTGCCCGCTCCCTCGGCATCTCGCAACCGAGCGCGTCGTCGACGCTCCGCAGGCTCGAGAGGTCGCTCGGGCTGGACATCGTCTCCAGGTCCACCCGCGGCAGTCATCTCACCGAGGAGGGGCGTGCCGTCGCCGTGTGGGCGCGGACCGTGCTCGACGCCTCGGACGCTCTCGAGAGGGCCGCAGCAGCCTTGCGCGAGGGTCCTGCGCACAGGGTCCGGGTCGCGGCGAGCATGACGATCGCCGAGCACCTCGTCCCCCGCTGGCTGGCACGCCTGACCGCTGCCGAAGACCGCGGGAGGCCTGAGGTCGAGCTCATCGTCCGCAACTCCCACGACGTCATGGAGCTGGTTCTCTCAGGTGCTGCAGACCTCGGCTTCGTCGAGGGCTCGACGGTGCGGCGCGGACTGCGCAGCCGGACCGTGCAGCGGGACAGCCTCGCCGTGGTCGTCGGACGACAGCACCCGTGGGCCCGGCGGCGCGGGCACAGCGTGAGCGTCGACGAGCTGCTCGCCGCACGCCTGGTCGTCCGCGAGTCCGGCTCGGGCACCCGGGACATCCTCGAGAAGGCCCTCGCCCGGGCCGGGTCGCGCCTGCCCGACCACCTGCCGAGCCTGGGCTCGACGGCCGCGCTCGTCGCGAGCGTCCGCATCTCCGACTCGGTCACGGTGCTCTCCGAGCTGGCCGTCGCCGACGACGTCGAGCGCGGGACCCTCGTGCGCCTCGACGTCCCCGAGCTCGACCTCACCCGGCGACTGCGCATGGTGTGGCGCGACGGTGCCGAGATGCCCCCACCGGTCCGCACGATCGCGGCACTGGTCTCCGCCCGGGCCTGACGGGCGGGACCTCGCCGGACACCGCCTGCCGGACCACGCCGTCCGACGGGGACACCCTCTCGAGGGGCCGCAGCCCGCGTCAGGCCGCCTGAGCTGCGCTGTCTGTGCCGCTCAGGCCAGGTCAGCCTTCCGTCAGGTACCCCGTGAGCTGGTCGAGGCTCGACAGGACCACGACACCGTCGGCCGAGGCCGCTGCGGGGTCTTCCTGGTGCACTCCCCCGCGCCGGGTGCCCGGGCGGTCGAGCCAGGCGCCATAGAGCCCGGCACGGACAGCGGCGCGTGCGTCGAGGTCGAGCTCGTCGCCGACGTACAGCGTCCGCGACGGGTCGGTCCCGAGGCGCGCGCAGGCCTCGAGGAACACCCGCGGGTCGGGCTTGCCGAAGCCGAGGGTGTCGAGACCGACGAGCATCGGGACGTGCCCGAGCCCTGTCGCCTCGAGCTTGGGCAGCTGGTGCTCGGTCGTCGCGTTCGACAGCGCACCGACCCGCAGGCCGAGGGCCGACATCGCCGCGACGGTCTCGAGGGCGTCGTCGTGAGCCACCCAGCCGGCCCTGTACGAGGCCTCGAAGACCTCGTCCCAGGCGACGAACTCGTCCTCGGTGAGCGGCTCGGCCCCGAAGGCCGTCTGGAGCTGGTTGGCCCGCAGGCGCCGCTGGTCCTCGAGGGAGATCTCTCCGCGGGTGTAGGCGCGGTAGTGACCGTCGGGGTCACGGCGCCAGAGCGCCAAGACCTCCCCGAGACGGTCTTCCGGCAGGTGCGAGAGGTAGACCCGGGCGATCCCGTCCATCGCCGCGCCGAAGGCCGCGCGCGTGTTGACGAGGGTGTCGTCGATGTCGAAGAGGACGCCGTCGAGGGCCCCGCGACCGTCGAAGATGACCTGACCGGTCGTGGCCAGCACGCTCTCCGGCGCGAGCTCGTCCACGGTCACGGCGGGACCAGCGAGGGCCCCCGTCGAGGCTGTCACCCCGGCCACGCCCGGGTCACCCGTCACAGAGAGGCCCGCAGCGCCCGCAGGCGGACGAGGGAACGCTCCTTGCCGAGGATCTCCATCGACTCGAAGAGCGGCGGCGACACGCGGCGACCCGTGATCGCGACGCGCAGCGGGGCGAAGGCGAACTTCGGCTTCACGCCCATGGCCTCGACGAGCTCGGCCTTGAGGGCGTCCTGCTGGGACACCGGGCTGAAGTCCTCGAGGGCCTCGAGGGTAGCGATCGAGCGGTCGAGCACCTCGGCGGCCTCCTCGCGGAGCGCTCCACGCGCGGCCTCCTCGACCACGACGGCGTCGTCGGCCACGAAGAGGAAGCCGAGCATGCCGGGACCCTCGCCGAGGAGCGTCATGCGCTCCTGGACGAGCGGCGCACCCGCGTCGAGCAGCGCCTGGACCTCGGGGGCGAGGTCGGCGTAGGAGTCGGCCGGGACGAGCCCCGCCGCGTGCAGGTACGGGACGAGGCGCCCGCGGAAGTCGTCGCCGTCGAGGCGGCGCAGGTGCGTGGCGTTGATCGCCTCGGCCTTCTTGACGTCGAAGCGCGCCGGGTTGGGCAGCACGTCGGCGATGTCGAAGGCGGCGACGAGCTCGTCGACCGTGAAGATGTCGTTGTCGGCCGCGATGCTCCACCCGAGCAGCGCGAGGTAGTTGAGCAGGCCCTCAGGCGTGAATCCGCGCTCGCGGTGCAGGAACAGGTTGGACTCGGGGTCCCGCTTCGACAGCTTCTTGTTGCCCTCGCCCATGACGTACGGGAGGTGACCGAAGGCCGGCATGACCTTCGCGACGCCGATCTCGAGGAGCGCGCGGTACAGCACCACCTGGCGGGGCGTGGAGGAGAGCAGGTCTTCGCCGCGGAGCACGTGCGTGATCTCCATGAGCGCGTCGTCGACGGGGTTGACCAGCGTGTAGAGCGGCTGGCCGTTCGCGCGGACGATGACGAAGTCGGGGACGGTCCCGGCCTTGAAGGTCACGTCGCCACGGACGAGGTCGGTGAAGGTCACGTCCTCGTCGGGCATGCGCAGACGGAGCACGGGCTCGCGGCCCTCGGCGCGGAAGGCGGCCTTCTGCTCGTCGGTGAGGTCGCGGTCGAAGCCGTCGTAGCCCATGACCTTGGGGCGGCCGGCGGCGAGGTTGCGCGCCTCGGTCTCCTCAGGGGTCGAGAAGGACTCGTAGGCGTAGCCGCCCTCGACGAGCCGGCGGATGACGTCCTGGTAGATGTCCCCGCGCTGCGACTGACGGTAGGGCTCGTGCGGGCCGCCGACCTCGATGCCCTCGTCCCAGTCGAGCCCGAGCCAGCGCAGCGCGTCGAGGAGCTGGGTGTAGCTCTCCTCGGAGTCGCGCTCGGCGTCGGTGTCCTCGATGCGGAATACGAAGGTCCCGCCGGTGTGCCGCGCGTAGGCCCAGTTGAACAGCGCCGTGCGGATCAGCCCGACGTGCGGGGTCCCGGTCGGCGACGGGCAGAAGCGGACGCGGACGTCGCTGCCGGTGGGCGTGGCGACGGCTGCGGGGGTGGTCTCGACGGACACGTACACACCTGGGTTTCAGATCGGGGAGCTGGGGTCGCGTGGCGACGGTCCCAGCCTACCCAGTCCCCAGGCGGGACCGCTGCGGCAGGGTGCCCTGCCGCCGTCCATCGCAGCGCGCTCCGCACCCGTGGCGGGTCCTGCGGCTGGAGGGCCCGTCAGCGCCGTCGGCTCCCGAACCAGCGCTTCTCGACGCTCGCCCCGCGGTAGAGCGGCCCGGCCACCGCGGCCAGGGTCTGCTGGAGCTCGGGGAGGTGGCGCTCGATGCCCGCCCGCGGCAGGAACGGTCCCGTCCCCACGTCGATGCCGTGGGAGTACCCCTCGGCTGTCGTCCCCGTCGAGCGGAGCCGCCGCAAGGCCGGGAGAGCCCTCTCGGCTGCGTCGGGGTCGCGGAAGGCGACCTCGAGGCGCGGGTAGGACTCGCGGTCGACGAGGTCGAGAGGAGTGAGAGCACGGTCGAGATAGACGCGGAACCGCACCGCGGCGATCTGCGACCAGGGCAGGTGGATGGTCTCGCGGCCGACACCGACGTCGATCCCAGCCGGGCCGACGTCGACACCCAGCTGACGCGGTCGGCGCGCTGTCACCAGCAGCCACAGCGCGCCGACCGCGAGCGCTGCCCCGGCGATGCCGAAGACGACGCGCAGCGGGACGGGCTGGGGCTCGACACCCTGGCCGAGAGCCAGCAGCACGAGCATGGCGGCCGTGCCGAGCCCGACGAGGGCCACACCGACGAGCAGCCCGGTCACCCTCTTCGGCGCGTAGCTGAAGGTGGTCACCTGGCGCCCTGGCCCTGCCTGCTGGTGGTTCACACGCCCCGTCGCACGACGGGGTTGCTCAGCACGCCGATACCCTCGACCTCGCACTCGACGCGGTCACCCTCGACGATCGGGCCGACACCGGCGGGCGTCCCGGTGAGGATGAGGTCACCGGGGAGCAGCGTGAAGGCCTCGGAGATGTACGAGACGAGGAAGGCGATGTCGAAGACGAGGTCGCGGGTGTTGCCGTCCTGACGGGTCTCCCCGTTGACCCGAGACCTGACGCCGAGCGCCTCGGTGTCGAGCTCGGTCTCGATCCACGGGCCGATCGGGCACGAGGTGTCGAAGCCCTTGGCCCGGGCCCACTGGCCGTCGGTGCGCTGGGCGTCCCGGGCGGTCACGTCGTTGGCCACCGTGTAGCCGAGCACGTGGTCGAGCGCGCGCTCGGGCGTGACGTCCTTGGTGATGCGGCCGATGACCACGGCGAGCTCGGACTCGTAGCTGGCCTCGGAGGTGAAGTCGGGCAGCACGATCGGGTCGTCGGGGCCGATCACCGCGGTGTTCGGCTTGAAGAACAGCAGCGGGCTCGTCGGGACCTCGTTGCCCATCTCCTTGGCGTGGTCCGCGTAGTTGCGGCCCACACCGATGATCTTGGAGCGCGGGATCACGGGCGCGAGCAACCGCACGCCGTCGCCGATCTCGATGCGCTCGCCCGTGGGCGTGACCGGCATGTAGAGCGGGTCTCCGTTGAGCACGGCGAGGAAGTCCTTGCCGTTCTCGGTCTGGACAAAGCCGAAGCGGGGGTCGTCACCTGTGGTGAATCTCGCGATACGCACGCGGGGAATCCTACGCCGGTCTCAGGCTCGGGCCAGGATCTCGCCGTTGAGGACCGAGAACCAGCCGTCGGGCTGAGCGGCCCAGCGCTGCCACTCGTGCGCGAGCTGCTCGAGGGCGACGTCGTCGGCCAGCCCTGCCTCCTTGGCCTGGACGGCGAAGTTGGACTCGATGCAGCGCTCGGCCCACAGCCCGCCCCACCACTCGCGCGACTCAGGAGAGGCGTAGCACCACACACCCGCCGACCCTGTGAGGGCCTCGGGTGTGAACCCTGCCTCCTGGAACCAGCTGAGCAGGCGACGGCCCGCGTCGGCCTGGTAGCCGTAGGCGGCGGTGACCTCGTGGTAGAGCGCGTTCCACTCGGTGAGGCCGTCGGACTCCGGGTACCAGGTCATGGCGCTGTAGTCGGCGTCGCGCGCGGCGACGATCCCGCCGGGCTTGGTCACGCGGCGCATCTCGCGGATCGCAGCGATGGGGTCCGACAGGTGCTGGAGCAGCTGGTGGGCGTGGACCACGTCGAAGGAGTTGTCGTCGAAGGGCAGCTCGTAGGCGTTGGCGTACTCGAAGCTCACGTTCTCGACGCCCGAGGACTCGGCGAGCTCGCGCGCGCTGTCGAGGACAGCTGTCGCGGCGTCCACGCCGACGACCCGTCCCACGGTGCGGGCGAGGTCGACGGTCACGGTGCCCGGCCCGCAGCCGACGTCGAGGAGCGTCATGTCCTTGCGCAGGAGCGGGACCAGGTGCGCCGCAGAGTTCGCTGCGGTGCGAGACCTGTGCGAGCGCAGGACCGACTCGTGGTGGCCGTGCGTGTAAGACTCGGACTCGCGTGACTGCTCGCTGCCGTGGGCACCTGTGGGCGCCTGACGGTCGGACTCGGTCGGCGCTCCGGTGCGCTCCGCGCTGTGCTGTGTCATGTGTACGACGGTAGGGGGACCGTGACACTTCTGAGACATTGTTCTCGGATGGTGGGACCAGATCGTGGGTGAGGTTGGTCGCACCGTCGCCGCACGACCGGCGCGGCCTGCTCGCACCACCGTCACCGCGCGGTCGCGGCGAAGTCTGTGCGCGGTCGCGCTGTGGTCGCGTCGCTGCTCACCGCGTACGTTCGAGGGCATGACCTCTACGATCGACCACCGCCACCTGGGCCGCTCCGGACTGACCGTCTCGGTCGTCGGGCTCGGCTGCAACAACCTCGGCCGCCAGCACTGCGCGACCGAGTCCCTCGAGGGCAGCACGGCTGTCGTCACCGCCGCGCTCGACGCCGGGATCACCCTCTTCGACGTCGCCGACGTGTACGGCGCAGAGCCCGGGCGCTCCGAGGAGTTCCTCGGGAAGGCCCTCGGCAGCCGCCGCGACGAGGCCGTCGTCGCGACCAAGTTCGGCATGGACGTGCGCGGGGCCAACGGGCCCGACCACGGTGCGCGCGGCTCACGCCGCTACATCCTCGCGTCCGTCGAGGCGTCGCTGCGTCGCCTGGGCACCGACTACATCGACCTGTACCAGTTCCACACCCCCGACCCCGGCACCCCTGTCGAGGAGACGCTCTCCGCCCTCGACTCTCTCGTGACGAGCGGCAAGGTGCGGTACGTCGGGCACTCGAACCGCGCGGGCTGGCAGATCGCCGAGGCCGAGCTCCTCGCCCGTCAGCTCGGCACCGAACGCTTCGTGTCGAGCCAGAACCACTACAACATCATCGACCGCCGGGCCGAGCTCGAGGTCGTGCCTGCTGCTGAGGCCTTCGGGCTCGGGGTGCTGCCGTACTTCCCGCTCGCCAACGGACTGCTCACCGGCAAGTACAGCCGCGAGGGCGGCCCGGCCGACGGTCGCCTCACGCACTCCAAGCCCGGGCTGCTCGAGTCCGCGCCGTGGGAGGCCCTCGAGAAGTACTCGGCCTTCGCCGCCGAGCGCGACCTCACCGAGGTGCAGGTCGCGTTCTCGTGGCTCGCCGCCCAGCCTGTCGTCTCGTCGGTCATCGCCGGGGCCACCCGCCCTGAGCAGGTCGAGCAGAACGCTGCCGCTGTGCACCCGTTGACGAGCGAGGACCTCGCCGAGCTCGACGAGATCTTCCCGCGGCCCGACAAGATCGCGCTGTTCTGACGTCAGGCCCCCGCACGCTCCAGGTGCGTGTAGTCGGGAAGCTCGATGCGGTCGGCCGGCGGACGGAACAGCCGTGCGCCGACCGACCGCGCCACGGGTGTGGCCGCGAGCGCGAGCACGCCGTGGAGCGCGGCGACGCCGGCCCGGGTCCGCGGGTTCGCCAGCCGCGGCGTCCCCGGCGGGAGGTCTTGCGCCTGGTCGACGTACGGGCGCATGATCCGCTCGTAGCCGGCGAAGGCGTCGCGGTGGTGGATGTGCGAGGCGAGCTCTCCGGCCAGCACGTAGGCGCCGGTGAGCCCGAGGCTCGTGCCCATGCCGCTCACGGGCGACGCGCAGTAGGCCGCGTCTCCGACGAGGGCCGCACGCCCGTGGTGCCAGATGGGTGAGTGCACCTGCCCCACCTGCTCGAAGTAGTACTCCTCGGCGTGCCGCAGCCCGTCGAGCACCCGGGGCGCCTCCCAGCCGGCGTCGGCGAAGAGCCGGCACAGCAGGTCGCGCTGCGCGGCGTCGTCGAGGTCTTCGTAGCCGCGCGGCGGCGAGAGGAAGGACAGCGTTGCGCGGATCGTGCCGAGGTTGTCGGGGCGCAGCGTGACCGACCGACCGCCCGGGGCGGAGTACCAGCGCCACCAGTCGGTGTCGGAGGCGACCCTGGGGATGGTCAGGTAGGCGGTGTACATGCCCTTCGGCTGGATCTGGGCGGCGTCTCCGACGACGAGCCGACGGGTGCGGGACCGCATGCCGTCAGCAGCCACCACCACGTCGAAGGTCTCCTCGCGGCCGTCGGCGAAGGTGACGTCGATCCCGTCCGCGCGGTCGTCGAGCGCCGCGATGGTCGTGCCGAACCTGTAGTCGGTCGTCTCACGGCTGTGGTCGACGAGGATCCGGGCGAGCTCGCCACGGAGGATCTCGAGCTCGGCGGTCGCCCCGTCGGTGTCTCCGGTGCCTGCGGGCAGCTCGGCCCGGGTGCGCCCGTCCCGACCGACGAACCGGGTCCCGAGCTCGCCGGTACCTGCAGCCCGGATCGCGTCTTCGAGGCCCATCTTCCGGGCGACCTCGCGGCCGGCACCTCGGACGTCGATGTTCTGACCTGCGGTCCGCAGCTCGTCAGCGCGCTCGACGACGACGGTCTCCCAGCCGTAGCGCTGCATCCACCAGGCGATAGCGGGGCCAGCGATGCTGGCTCCGGAGACGAGGACTCGTCGTGTCGTGGTCATGAAGCACTCTCTTCTCTCGTGAAGTTATTTGATGCTGAAATAATAACGGCACGATAGGCTGACCGCATGTCCACAGGCGCAGACGACCCCTCGGGCACCCCGACCCACCCCGACGAGAGCCCCGCGACGGATCGGCTGCTCGAGGCCCTCACCGCCTACGGCACCACGTACGCGCAGGTCGGCCGAGAGTTCGCGGCGGGGGCAGGGCTGCACACGACCGATGCGACAGCGCTCGTCGAGATCCTCGGCGCCGAAGAGCGCGGTACCCCGCTCACCCCCGCACGGCTGAGCGAACGGATCGGGCTGAGCTTCGGCGCGACGTCGAGCCTGCTCAACCGCCTCGAGACGGCGCACCACATCGAGCGCAGCCGCGGCCACGCGGACCGGAGGATCGTCACGCTGCACTCGACCTCGACCGTGCACGAGGTCGCCGACAGGTTCTTCGACCCGCTCGGCGAGCGCATCACCGCGCTGCTCGAGCCGTACTCGCAGGACGAGATCGAGCAGCTCACCCGCATGCTGGCCGGGATCCGCGAGGTCATGGAGACCTACGCGACCGAGGCAGACCACGCACGTACGACGACGCAGGGATAGACCGCCGTGCTCACCCAGACCGCCCTCGCCCACGACACCTGGGCCCCGCTCGCCGCGGCGCACGCCGAGCACGCCGACACCCTCACGGCCGGCTGGCGGTCGCGCCGTCTCGCGGGCGAGAAGCACGAGATCGACGACTTCCTCTTCACCTACTACACCACGCGCCCCGCGCAGCTGCGTCGCTGGCACCCGGGTGCCGGTGTCACCCTGCACGACGCACCGGGCGGCACCGAGGCCTTCGCCGAGCGGGCGACCTGGCGCTGGTACGAGCCGACACCCGACGGCGGTCTGACGGTCGACGTCCCGACCTTCCTCGCCGACCGGGGCTCGACGGTCCGCTACGTCCGCTCGCTCGTCGCGGCGACGGCCGGGCGCCCGACGAACGTCGGCTGCTTCGGGCTGCACGAGTGGGCCATGGTCTACAAGCAGGGCGAGGACACCCGGCACATGCTGCCGCTGCGGCTCGGTGCCGAGGAGACCGACGCCGTCGTCGAGTCGCACCAGATCCGGTGCACGCACTTCGACGCCTTCAGGTTCTTCACGCCCGAGGCTGTCCCGCTCAACCGCCTCCAGCCGACACGCGACGACCAGCCCGCCCTCGAGCAGCCAGGCTGCCTGCACGCCGGCATGGACCTGTTCAAGTGGACCAACAAGCTGGTCCCCGCCCTGCCGAGCGACCTCGTGCTCGACTGCTTCGAGCTCGCCCGTGACATCCGCCTCCTCGACATGCAGGCCTCCCCCTACGACGTCTCACGCTTCGGCGAGGAGGCCGTGAAGATCGAGACCCCCGAGGGCAAGGCCGAGTACGCGCGGCGTCAGCGCGAGTTCGCAGAGCGTGGCGCTCCGCTGCGGGCCCGCATCGTCGAGGCCTGCGACGCGCTGCTCGCAGGTGCAGAGCCCGTCGACGTCCCGGCCTGAGCGGGCTGGCTCATCATCTGAGCCCCGCGGACCCCGCTCCGCCGCCGAACCTGGGAGAATGGTCCGGGTGACCTCCACGACGCCGTACCAGATCAGCCTCCTCGACCACATCCCGCCCGCGGTGGGCGGTGCCGCACCGGACCCGGACGAGCTGTTCCAGGGCTTCGCGTCGTGGGCGCAGGACAAGGGCCTGAACCTGTACCCCGCGCAGGAGGAGGCGCTCATCGAGCTGGTCTCCGGCTCGCACGTCATCCTCAGCACCCCCACGGGCTCGGGCAAGTCCCTCGTGGCGACGGGCGCGCACTATGTGGCGATGGCCGAGGGCAAGCGGTCCTTCTACACGGCCCCGCTCAAGGCGCTCGTGAGCGAGAAGTTCTTCGCCCTCGTCGAGGTCTTCGGCTCCGAGAACGTCGGCATGATGACGGGCGACTCCTCGGTCAACCCGACGGCGCCGATCATCTGCTGCACCGCGGAGATCCTCGCGAACATCGCGCTGCGCACAGGCGGTGTCGACGCTGAGGACCCCGGGGTCGACCAGGTGGTCATGGACGAGTTCCACTTCTACGCCGACCCTCAGCGCGGCTGGGCGTGGCAGGTGCCGCTGCTCGAGCTGCCCAAGGCGCAGTTCCTGCTCATGTCGGCGACCCTCGGTGACACCGAGATGTTCCGCACCGACCTCGAGGAGCGCACGGGCCGCACAGTCGCCGAGGTCACGAGCGTCGACCGCCCGGTCCCGTTGAGCTTCAGCTACGTGGTCGAGCCCCTCGGTGAGGTCATCGAAGACCTCGTGCACACCCACCGCGCCCCGGTGTACGTGGTGCACTTCACGCAGAAGGACGCCGTCGACCGCGCCCAGTCGCTGCTGAGCACCAACCTCGCGAGCAAGGAGGAGAAGGCGGCGATCGTCGAGGAGCTCGGCGACTTCCGCTTCACCTCGGGCTTCGGCAAGTCCCTCAGCAAGTACCTGCGCGCAGGGATCGGTGTGCACCACGCCGGCATGCTGCCCAAGTACCGCCGGGTGGTCGAGCGCCTCACCCAGAAGGGTCTGCTCAAGGTCGTCTGCGGGACCGACACCCTCGGGGTCGGCATCAACGTGCCGATCCGCACCGTGCTGCTGACGAGTGTCGTGAAGTTCGACGGCGAGCGCATGCGCCACCTGACCGCCCGTGAGTTCCACCAGATCGCCGGACGGGCCGGGCGCGCGGGCTACGACACCATGGGCGACGTGATCGTCATGGCGCCCGAGCACGTCATCGAGAACCGCAAGCTCCTCGAGCGGGCGGGCGACGACCCGAAGAAGCTCAAGAAGATCGTCCGCAAGAAGGCGCCCGCCGGGGCGGTCAACTGGACGGACAAGACCTTCGAGCGTCTGCGCGATGCCGACCCGGAACCGCTGACCAGCCACTTCACGGTGAGCCACGCCCTCGTGCTCAACGTGCTCGCCCGCAGCACCAAGACCAGTGGCGACCCGGTGAGCGCCATGCGGCACCTGCTCACCGCGAACCACGACTCCGAGCAGAACAAGGCCGCGCACGTGCGCCAGGTCTTCCGCATCTACCGCTCGCTGCGCCAGGCGGGGATCGTCGAGAAGGTCTCGGACGGCAAGGGCGGCTACACGGTCCGCCTCACGGTCGACCTGCCGCGCGACTTCGCGCTCAACCAGCCGCTCTCCCCCTTCGCCCTCGCCGCTCAGGACCTCCTCGAGCCCGAGTCGCCCACGCACGCCCTCGACGTGGTCTCGGTCATCGAGGCGACCCTCGACGACCCGCGCCAGGTGCTCTACGGCCAGCAGCGAGCAGCCCGCGGCGAGGCCATCGGGGCGCTCAAGGCCGAGGGCTACGACTACGAGGAGCGCATGGCCGCCCTCGAGGACGTCTCGTGGCCCAAGCCCCTCGAAGAGCTGTTGACCGCGGCCTTCGAGACGTACAAGAAGACCAACCCGTGGGTCGCCGACCAGGAGCTCTCGCCCAAGTCTGTGGTGCGAGACATGGTCGAGCGCGCGATGACCTTCGCGGAGTTCGTGTCGAAGTACCAGCTCGACCGCACCGAGGGTGTCGTGCTGCGCTACCTCGCCGACGCGTACCGGACGCTGCGCCAGACGGTGTCGACCGAGCACAAGACCGAAGAGGTCGAAGACCTCGTCGAGTGGCTGGGCGAGCTGGTCCGCGGGGTCGACTCGAGCCTGCTCGACGAGTGGGAGCGGCTGTCGAACCCTGTCGACGACGACGCCGACACCCTCACGGGAGACTCACCGCTCAACGGGACGTCCGTCGAGGCGCCGGTGCGCCCGGTCACCGGGAACGTCCGCGCCTTCAGGGTGCTGCTGCGCAACGCGATGTTCAAGCGTGTCGAGCTCGCCTCCCGCGAGGCGTACTCGACCCTCGGCTCCCTCGACGGTGCCGACGGCTGGGACGCCGACGCGTGGGCCGACGCCCTCGACCCGATGTTCGAGCACTACGGCGACGACGCGATCGGCTTCGGCCCGCAGGCCCGCTCCCCCAAGCTGCTCACGATCACCGAGGGTGTCGACGGCAACCCCCGGTTCTGGTCGGTGCGCCAGGTCCTCGACGACCCCGACGGCGACCACGACTGGGCCATCACCGCGACCGTCGACCTCGACGCGAGCGACGAGGCCGGCGAGGTCGTCCTCCACGTGACAGACGTCGCGGCGATGTAGCGCATGGCGGTACGCGGCGAAGTTCCTGAGGCTCGAGAGTTTTCTCACCCACACCAGAGCGTTGACCTGTCGCAGGACAAGAGATATGTTCGAACCAGTGCCGATGGTCAAATTGGAAAGACGACCGCCTTCATATTCCTCATGGGAGCCTAAAAGCGGGAGACGTCCGTTCGATTCGGACCGGCACACATGCAGCCAACTACACTAGGCTTGGGCCTCACCCCCGCGCGGCGACGGTTCAAGTTGCACGGAGGCAGCAACAATCACTTTCTCATCACTGCGCTAATCGGACTCGACGCGGTGCGAGACGGGAAGGCCGTGCTTTCTCCTGAATTTTCTACATCCTGGGAACCGCACAACCCTGAGCAATCTTCTCTACGATCCCGCGCTTACATCCTTAGCACTTCGCTAGTTTGGATAACTGAACTTGTTTCGGCGTACCGGAAAGCCCTCCTCAGCACACCCGGACTTTCTCTCAATATCAGCAACCCAGGCGACGCAGGGTCCGCAAAGAAACTCAACGAGCTTGCTAAGTCGTTGAACTTGGGCGGCAACCCCAGCCTCTTGCTCGTTCAGTTAGGCATGGAGTGGCGAAACATTGTCGTTCACACAGACCGAACCTCGGTTCCCGGCACTCTGCGCGGAGCCTTGCTCCTAAATCGAGCACACTACTTGAAAGCCCACCGCGGTTTGGAAATAAGTAGAACGATTGAGCGCGCAGAAGCAGGGGAATCACCGACGTTCAAAGACATTGCGTCGATCATCGCCGCCGCCCACGACCTAATTTCGCAAATTGATGAACGGGCAATCGACCAACTCCGCCTTGAGCAATATGCGGATTCAATCCTACGAAGGTATGTCAGCAATTCAAGCGATCAAGCGTTAACGTTGGTCAAACTTTGGCCGGGCTCGACAGATCGGACCGAGAAACGCCTTGTTTCCATACTCATCAACGGCGGGATGCGAACGGATCCAATCTCCAAAAATACAGTCTCTCAGCAATACATAACGGCAACATCAGAACTTTCTGTTCGCGAGGCGCGCGAAAAATTCCTGGACAGCGAAGCCTAGTTCTTGGTCAGGTTCCGAAACCGCCAAATAGCGGTGTTGCTCCGGCCGTAGCCCATATCGGACCTCGCAATCGCAGCGGTCTGACTCTCCGTCAAGCCTCGACGGTCCCGCGGATGCAGGTGACGGCGCTGCCGCCGACCCAGATGTCGGCGCCGTCCTGCTCGACGTGCACCCGGCCGTCGCGCTGGAGGGCCCAGCCCTGGCCCGCGACGTAGGAGCCGGGGAGCACGCCGAGCGGCACGAGCCACTGGGCGAGCCCGGCGTTGAGGCTGCCCGTGACCGGGTCTTCGGGTGCACCCTCGCCGGGGATGAAGGCCCGGACCTCGGCAGCGATGCCCGCCTTCCCGTGTGCCGACTCGGCGTCCCACAGCCCGACGACCCCGAGCTTGAGGTCGTGCTTGCCCATCACGGCGTAGTCCGGACGCATCCGGCGCACGGCGTCGCCGTCGGCGAGCAGCACACCGAGCCACCCGGGTCCGTTGTCGACCCACGCGAGGTCACGCAGGTCGCTCAGGTCCAGCCCGAGAGCCGCGGCGACGTGCTCGCTCGTGGTCTCGTCGACGGGCCCCGAACGGCTCAGCGGCGGCGCCGCGAAGGCGAGCCGCGACCCGTCGCGGCGGATGCGCACGAGCCCCACCTCGCACTCCTGCACGATGTCGACGCCCCACTGGCGCCCACCGGCCTCGAGCCACGCGTGCGCGCTGCCGAGGGTGGGGTGCCCGGCGAAGGGAAGCTCACCGCGCGTGGTGAAGATGCGCAGCCTGTAGTCCGCGCCGGTCTCGCGCGACGGGAGCACGAAGGTGGTCTCGGAGAGGTTGGTCCAGCGGGCGAAGGCCGCCATCTCGTCGTCGGTCATGCCGTCGGCGTCGAGGACGACCGCGACAGGGTTGCCCTGGTAGGGCACGGAGGTGAACACGTCGACCTGGGCGAAGTCACGGCTGCGAGTCATGAGGCCGACCTTAACGGGGGCGGTCCGCAGCGACCAGGGTCCGCCCACCATGCGGCAGGCGAAGACATCCTCAGCGGTCAGGGCGTCACCCCCGGTCAGAGGGGCTAGCGTGGAGGCATGTCGAAGCACGCGAAGAAGGACGACCACGCCGCCCACGGCGCCACCCCTGCGATCGTCGCGCTCGCGAAGGCCGGTGTCGTGCACACCGTCCACCCCTACGAGCACGACCCGTCGAGCGACCTCGGCTACGGCCTCGAGGCTGCGCAGGCGATCGGCGTCGAACCCGCGAAGGTGTTCAAGACGCTCATGGCCTCGGTCGACGGGCACCTCGTCGTCGGCATCGTCCCGGTCGACCGCACGCTCGACCTCAAGGCCCTCGCGCACGCCGTCGGCGGCAAGAAGGCCACCATGGCCGACAAGGCCGACGCCGAGCGCGCGACCGGCTACGTCGTCGGGGGCATCTCCCCCCTCGGGCAGCGCACGCCGCACACGACCGTCGTGGACGCCTCCGCGCTGACCCACGACACGGTCTACGTCTCGGGCGGCCGTCGCGGGCTGGACATCGGCCTGTCGCCGACCGACCTCGTCTCGTCGACGAGCGCGACGACGGCAGACATCGCCCGCGACTGAGGCGCCGCGTGCTGGACTGGCCAGCCCGCCCCACGCAGGCTGGACCAGCCAGCGCGCCCCGCGCCGGCCGGTTCCGCGCTGCCCTGCCGGCACGGATCTGGGTCTCCTCACCGACCCGTCCGGGCACGTCTCAGGTCGACCCGGGTCAGCCTGCGAGCATCGGCCCGTAGAGCTCCGCAGGGTCCCCCGCGAGTGCGGCCTTGACCATCGCCGCGGTGTCGTCGACGAGCACCTCGAACCGACCCGCAGCCAGACCGTCGAGCGACGCTCGGGCCACGTCCCTCGGGTCGGTCTTCGGTCCGTCGTAGCCGGACATCATGTCGGTGTCCGCGGCTCCGAGGTGCACGCCCTGGACGAAGGTCCCCTGCGCCGCCAGCTCGAGCCGCATCGCGTTGGTCAGGCTCCACTCGGCCGACTTGGCGGCCGCGTACGCACCGTTGCCCGGTGAGACGAACCACGACAGGGCTGACAGGACGTTGACGATGCTTCCTCCACCGTTGGCCGCGAGCACCGGGGCGAAAGCACGGACCACGTCCAGCGTCCCCCAGAAGTGGGTGTCCATGTGCCGGTGGGCCTCGGCGAGGTCACCGGTGAGCAGAGGCGCAGACGTGCCGATCCCTGCGTTGTTGACCAGCAGCGTCACGTCGCTCGCGACGCGGGCTGCCTCGTCGACGGACTCTCGGTCGAGCAGGTCGAGCCGGACCACCTCGACGCCGGGCGTCGAGATCAGCTCGGGCTGGCGGGCCGTGGCATAGACCTTGCGGACCCCACGCTCGAGCAGCTCGGCCACGAAGTTGCTGCCGATCCCTCGGTTGGCGCCGGTGACCAGGGCGGTGTGCTCAGACAGGTTCACGTCGTTCTCTCTTCGTCCAGGGGTGCGGCTCGGACTGTGCGTCCGCCGCGTCCCGGTACCGTAAGACCTGACACCCGTGTCAGGTGCAAGCCCGTGACGAGGAGGACTCTGTGCGCATCGGTGACGTCGCCGCCAGGACAGGCGCGAGCGTGCGCTCGCTGCGGTACTACGAGCAGCAGGGCCTCGTCGAGTCCACCCGGACCTCTGGCGGTCAGCGCGACTACGCCGACGAGACCGTGGACCGTGTCCGTCTCGTCCAGCACTTCTACGCCGCGGGCCTGTCGAGCCGGACCATCCGCGGGATCTTGCCGAGCGTGGATGCCGGCAGCGCCACAGAGGACGCCCTCGAGCTCCTCGTCCGCGAGCGCGACCGCATCGCGGCCACGATCGACGACCTCACCGCCACGCTCGGACGCCTCAGCACGGTCATCGGTCACGCGGAGTCGAGCAGCCCGGACCTGTGCGCGGCGCACAGCGCGACGGACCTCGACGCAGCACCTCGGCGCCCGCTCAGGTCAGGACCGAGAGCCTCCCGCCCCGCCTGACGGGGACCGGGTCGGCTCAGTATCGCCCGAAGGGCCTGTCCGTCGAGACGATCTCCTTGCCGAGAGGCAGCAGCGAGATCGGGATGAGCTTGAAGCTCGCGATCCCCATGGGAATCCCGATGATCGTGATGCACAACGCGATCCCGGTGAGCAGGTGCCCGATGGCGAGCCACCACCCCGCGACGACCAGCCACACGATGTTCCCGATCGTCGACCACGCACCGGCGCCCGGGTGGTCGACGACAGTCCGACCGAAGGGCCACAGGACGTAGTTGGCCATCCGGAACGACGCGATGCCGAAGGGGATGGTGATGATGAGGACGCAGCAGACGATGCCCGCGACCGCGTACCCGACGGCCATCCAGAAGCCGGCGAACACCAACCAGATGATGTTGAGGATCGTCTTCATGGACTGAGCGTAGGCCCAGAGCCTCTCGCAAGCAGGCTGACGGGGACCTCCTCGCGAGACCCCGACCACTCCCTGCGACGTCGCACGGCTCTACCTGACGACCCAGCACTCGTCCTGGCCCGCTGCGAGGTCCGTCAGCCCGCGGTGCGCTCGACGATCACGTACCCGTCCTCGTCGAAGACCACGGAGTACGCCGTCCCCGGGTAGGCCCGCTCGGCGTACTGCTCGACGTCGACAGGGGCGTTCCCGCCCCACGACAGCCTGTCGACGACCACGTAGTCGGGTCGCACGGACGGGTCCGTCGAGATCCAGTAGACCTCACGGTCCGTCGCGAGCTGGACGATGAGTCCGCGGTCGCTCGCCACGCTCGCACCGGCCGGGACCGCTGCGACGGCGCGCTCGGCCGAGGCGATCCGGTCGCTGCGCTCGTAGGTGGCGGGCGACCACAGGTCGCGGAGCGGGAACTGCGTCACGAGGACCGCCGCGACCACGGCCATCGCGACAGGCGCCAGCCGGGCGTAGGTGCGCAGCAGCTCGAACCTGGACGCTCGCAGGCGCACGATCCCGTCGATCGCCGCGGCGAAGAGGATCGGCATGAGGATGACGGAGTAGTGCCACGTCGTCCCCCAGTAGAAGACCGTCGACCCCGCGAAGCGCCACACGAGGGTGGGCACGGCGACGAGTGCGAGCGGGGACCGCAGCGCGACGAGCGCCGTGATGACCACGAGCATGACGAGCGTCTCGATCTTGACCGCTGGCGTCAGCAGCCCCGCGAAGGTGTCGAGCAGACCCGACACCGTGCTCCCCGAGCTCGCCGCCGAGCCGTCCTCGCTCAGCTTGCCCCAGTAGTCGTAGCGCCCCTGCGGGTTGAAGAACGGGATGATCACCGTGAGCACCAGCACGAAACCGACGGCGCCGGTCGCCGCGACGACCGCACCGAGGCGTCGCTGCCCGCGCAACCAGAGCACGACCCCGAAGGCGGCGACAGTCAGCCCGAGGTCTTCCTTGATCCCGAGCAGCAGGACGACCCAGATCGCGCTCGCCCGCCACCTCTCGGTGAGGAAGGCCGCCATGCCGAAGGCGAGTATCGGCACCGCGAGGGAGTACTCGTGGAACTGCACGTCGACAGCAGACTGGATGCCCCACGCGAAGGCGTAGGCGAAGCCGACGGCCAGCCCGGGCCACGCGCCGAGAAGGCGCCGCGCGACGAGCGTGATCGGCACGATCGAGACCGCGACGAGCACGCACTGCGCGACGAGCAGCGTCACGGGCGAGGGGAACAGGCGGTAGAAGGGCGCGAGCACCACGAGCAGCGGGGAGAAGTGGTCACCCAGCTGGTTGAAGTCCGGCCCCTTGATGGGCACGATCGGCGCACCGAGCCGGGCGTACCCGGCGACGGCCTGCTCGAAGATCGCGTTGTCCCAGGACGGGTTCTCCCACCTGTACCAGCGGGCCAGCGAGAGCGTGAGGTACGCGGCGAAGGCCACGAAGGTCAGGAGGGTCACCGGCCAGTGGACGAGCGGGCCGCGCACGGCGGACTTCAGAGCCCTGTGGATGCGGCTCTGCGGCTGCGCACCCGGGTCGACGACCCGCCCGTCGGAGGTGCCGTCCCCACCGCCGGCTGCGGGCGCTCTGGGAGGAACCGCGGCCGGCTCTGTCCTCGGCTCGGCGGTCTGCTCGCGTTCGTCGTACCCGTGGTCCACCGGGACAGTCTGTCGCACGACCACGAGAACTACGATGCTGTCCATGCCCCCGACCCCCTCGACACCTCAGGCTGCGTCGTCCCCGGACCACGCGACGTACGCCGACGCGCTGGCCCGTGTGCACGACCGCATCGAGCAGGCACGCAGCGACGCCGGTCTCGGTTCGTCTGGTGTCAGCGACCCGGGTGAGGCCACCCCGTCTGTCCGCCTGCTCCTGGCCACCAAGACTCAAGACGCCGCCGCCGTGCGGGCAGCCGTGCTGGCCGACCGTGCCGCCGGTCACGGTTCGTCTGTCCTCGTCGGCGAGAACCGCGTCCAAGAGCTCACCGAGAAGGCACCGGCACTCGCCGACCTCGGGCTGACCGCGCACCTCATCGGCCCCCTCCAGTCCAACAAGGTGAACCACGCGCTGCGTGCCCTGGCCCAGCACGGCCGGGGCTGCATCGAGACCGTCGACTCGCTCGCCCTCGCCGAGAAGATCGGCAGCCGGGTGCTCGCCTCGGCTGCCGCGCACGCGTCCCCGGCCGGCGGCCAAGGCGGCAACCACGTCGAGCCCTCAGCGCCGCCCGCGAGCGCCGCGCTCGACGTCTACGTCCAGGTGAACGTCTCGGGCGAAGAGTCCAAGGCTGGTGTCTCCCCCGACGCAGCCGTCGACCTCGCGCTCGCTGTCGCCGAGGTGAGCGGTCTCAGGCTGTCCGGCTTCATGACGATCGGCGCTCGGTCGACCGACGAGGGCCTGGTCCGGGCCGGCTTTGCCCGGCTGCGCGAGATCCGCGACGAGGTCGCCGGCTCGGGGGCCCACGGGACCCAGGGCGCCCGGGAGCTGTCGATGGGCATGTCCCAGGACCTCGAGTGGGCCGTGGCCGAGGGTGCGACGATCGTCCGCGTCGGGTCGGCGGTCTTCGGGGCGCGCTGACTCTCACGTGCGGTGCGCCGGGCCCGGGCAGATAAGGTCAGACCATGAAGATGCCCTTCTCCCGCAAGCCCGCCGTCACTGCACTCCCGCCGGGTGTCACGGAGGTGTGGGACGCCGAGGGGAACAGCGTGGTCGTGCACCTGCCGTTCGACTCGAGCAGCCCTGACGCGAGCCTCGTCGCCGACACCCTGTCCGACGCGATCGTCGCCGTGGTGCGCTCGGTCCAGGCGGGCGACTTCGGCCACAGCATCCCGGAAGGCACCTCGGGCGCCGGCGTCCGGATCCAGGTCGACGCGACCACACCGCTCGGTCCGCTCGCGAAGCGCAACGTCGAGATCTTGCAGGAGCGCCTGGGCCGGTCGATCCCGCTGTCGGTCGTCGAGACCCCGCTGCCGGTCGTCGTCGAGGAAGAGCCCGCTGCGGCCGCCGCTGTCACGCCCGCGGTCCCTGCGAAGCCCGTCGTCCGCGGCCCCGAGCCGAGCGAGGGTCTGGTGCCCGGGGTCTTCGTCTGGGACGAGGAGAACTCACGCCTGCGCACCGAGATCGTCGTGCTGGGCGAGACCGGGGCGGACGCCCAGACCCAGGTCGACCTGCGCCGCCTCGTCGAGCTGACCATCGCGTCGCTCGCGACACCCGCGGTCCGCGAGCTGATCCCCGCCGACGCACCCGAGGACTACGCGGTGTGGATCACCGTGGTCGTCAACGACGACGCAGCCGGCCCCCTCACCGAGAAGATGTTCACCGACGGCGAGGAGCAGTTCGAGGACACCCGCGTGGACTTCGTCGCGATGACAGAGTCCCGAGAGACCGTCGTCGAGATGCTCGCCGGCCGCTGACCGCGGTCCAGCCCTGAACGGCTGCTGGCCGACCTGTCGGTAAGGCCGGACTCGGGTCGGCTCGTCTCTGGCGGGTCGAGAAGGGCAGGAAGTAGACCCCGGTCTGACGCCAGCAGCATGCCTCCGGACGCCCCGGACCTCCCTGCAGGGAGGTCCGGGGCGTCTGTCGTCCTGCAGGCCTCGGAGGTCTTCAGCACCGCGGGGCGTGCTCGCGTCCTGTGCCGCACGTCCTCCCTTGCTCTTGGTGCCCCGGGGTCGCGGGTCGCAGGTCGCAGGTCGCGGGGAGACAAGCATCCTTGACACCCCGTGCGCAGTCAAGCATGCTTGACAGGAGTCAAGCACCTTTGACACCTGAACGGAGTACCCGTGAACGACCTCGTCTCGCACCTCCAGGCCCTCGACCCACCCGCCGCCACAGTGGTCCTGCTCGCGGTCGCCTCGCTCGTTCTCGTCCTGCGCGAGCCGATCACGGGCCGACGCTCCTTCGCGCGATTCCGCGCCGAAGAGGCAGTCGAGGGTGAACCAGCCCGGCTGCGCCACTACAGGTCGTGGACGCTCCAGGGATGCGCGTCCGCGATCCTGGCCGTCGTGCTGGTCCTCACCCTCCCAGGCGTGGGCCTCGCCGACATCGGCGCACGCTGGCCGTCGTGGCCGAGCGGCGACTCGGTGGCCAGCAGCGCCGTGCGCGGGATGATCGCCGGCGTGCTGCTCATGATCGTCGTGGTCGCACTGGCCATGCTCGTCCGCAGGTGGCGCTCACGCCGCGCTGCGGCCAGCGCACCCGCCGCCTCGGCCGTCTCAGTCGAGTCAGAGGCTCCCTCCGCGGAACCTCGAGGCCAGATGGCCGCCGTCCTGCCGATGCTCCCCAGGACCGCAGCCGGGAGACGCGGATGGGCGATGCTCTCGCTGAGCGCCGGTGTCACGGAAGAGATCACCTACCGCGGCCTGCTCCTGCTCACGCTCGCAATCGTCCTGCCGAGCGACGCCCCCACGGCCCTGCTCGTCGCGATCGCAGCCGTGTCCTTCGGGCTCGCCCACTGGTACCAGGGATGGACCGGGATCGTCAGCACGGGGATCTTCGGCGCTCTCATGGCCGGGCTCTTCCTCGTGACGGGCAGCCTCCTCCTGCCGATGGTCCTGCACACGCTCGTCGATCTCCGGGCACTGATGCTCCCGGTGCCCGCCGAGCCCGCGACGACGCGGATCGGCACCGCCGCCGACGGCGAGGCCACGGCCGGCACGACCTCCTCTGTCACCCCAGCACCCCGTCCAGACCCGAGCTAGGTGACCTGCATGCGCAACGACGTCCGCACCCTGCGCGAGGCCGCGGGGCTGTCCCAAGGGGCGCTCGGCACCGCCCTCGGTGTCTCCCGCCAGACCATCAACTCGATCGAGACCGGGAAGTACGACCCGTCCCTCCCCCTCGCGATCGCCATCGCCCGCTACTTCACCACGACAGTCGAGGAGATCTTCCATGTCGACGCCTGAGAGCAACCAGGACGGGGCCGGCTCGACCGCCCACGGAGCACGCGCCGGGTTCAGCACCCGCGCCCACCACGTGCTGCTGCTCGCGACCGTCGGTCTGCTCCTGGCCATCGCGGGGACCTATGCCGCCTTCGACGACTGGGCGACGGGTGCTGGGGTCCTCTGCGGCGGAGGTCTTGTCCTCGTCCTGCTGTGGGTCGCCGGCCGCCGAGCCACCCGGAGGGGCGCCGACGCAGCGACCGCGGAGCGGGTCTTCTCCGGTCGAGGAGACGAGCGAGACACCCGCGTCTACCTCGTGACCATGTCGGTCGTCGGCTTCGTCGCCTTCGTGGTCAGCGCCCTGCTGCCCGCCGCCTCGGGTCTCGGTCTCGACGCGGACACCGCTCTGCGCGTCCTGCCCTATCTGCTCATCCTCACGGGCGTCGTGACCTTCGTCGTCGTCGACCGCCGGACCTGAGGGTCACGCCCGCACCTCGACCGCAGTACGCACCGCCAGCGCAGAGACGAGCCGACCCCGAGAGCATCGCTCTCGGGGTCGGCTCATCGTGTGCAGCCTCGGCCCGCTGTGAGGCCCGCGCTCGGCAGCTAGCCACAGACGCCAGTCTCTCGGTGCCGTACCCGTCACGGCACGCGTGCGGTCCACTCCGTCGTGGAGAACTTCGTCTCGACGAGCTCGCGCGCCCGGGCCCACTCGGCCTCGGTGACGCTACCCTCGACGGTCTCGTAGCGTCCTCGGAAGTGCGCCTTGAAGGCCTCGATGACCTCTGCGCGCGACATGCCCGTCTGCGAGCGCACGGGGTCGACACGCTTGTTGGCGCTCTTGGTGCCCTTGTCGCTCATCTTCTCGCGGCCGATGCGCAGGACCTCGAGCATCTTGTCGGCGTCGATGTCGTAGGCCATCGTCACGTGGTGGAGCACCGCTCCCCCGACGAAGCGCTTCTGCGCGGCACCGGCGATCTTGCCGGCGGGCGACGCGATGTCGTTGAGCGGCTGGTAGGTCGCCGCGACGCCGAGCTCGGCGAGGGCGCCGAGCACCCAGTCGTCGAGGAAGGCGTAGGACTTCTCGAAGCTCAGGCCCTCGACGAGCGAGCTCGGGACGGTGAGCGAGTAGGTGATGGTGTTGCCGGGCTCGATGAACATCGCGCCACCGCCCGAGACTCGGCGCACGACGGTGATGCCGTGCTTCTCGGCGCCCTCGGGGTCGACCTCGTTCTTGAGCGACTGGAAGGAGCCGATCACCACGGCGGGCGCGCCCCACTCCCAGATGCGCAGCGTCGGCGGGCGGAGCCCGGCGTCGACGGACTCCGAGATCGCCTGGTCGAGGGCCATGTGCATCTCGGGAGCCTGCGGACCGTCGTGGACGATCTCGAAGGTGTGGTCGTACCACCCCGTCGCACGGCCGAGCGCGCGCCGCGCCGCGATCGCCACGGCCTCGGGGCTGAAGCCCACGAGCACGGCGGTCGGGTCGAGCGTGCGGGTGATCGACTCCGCCAGCGCCGCGACCGACGCGTCGGCGGGCATGCCCTCGAGCGCCCTGTCGATGTCGGCGAGGGCCGTGTCGGGCTCGAGGAAGAAGTCGCCGCTGACCGCGACGTGCGCCAGCCGACCCTCCTCGACCTCGAGGTCGATCGCTACGAGCTTGCCACCTGGGACCTTGTATTCGCCTCTCACACAGGTCACCCTATGCCCACCGTCGACGGAGGTCTCCTGAGACACCCGACACACCGTCCTCGCAGCCCTGCCAGGTCGGAGCCAGGCCAGCGAGATCGTGACTTCGGAGCGAGATCGTGACTCCCGAGGGTCGATCTCGCTCCGAAGTCACGATCTCGACACCGGCCAGCCGGCCGGCACCGTCAGCGAGGCTCGACCCCGGCATGGATCAGGCCGTAGATCGCGGAGTCGGTCAGCGCCTCCCACGAGGCCTCGAGCAGGTTCGCGCCGACCCCGACGGTCGACCAGCTGCGCTGACCGTCCGTGGTCTCGATGAGCACCCGGGTGACGGCGTCGGTGCCGTGCATCTGGTCGAGGATGCGCACCTTGAAGTCGATGAGCTCGAAGTGCGCGATCTCGGGGTACACGGTCGCCAGCGCGAGCCTGAGCGCGTGGTCGAGGGCGTTGACAGGCCCGTTGCCCTCCCCCGTGACGACCTGACGCTGCCCGCCCGCCTGGAGCTTGACCGTCGCCTCGGACACCGGGACCGTCCCGCGGTGCCCTGTGCGCTCGACGATCGTCCGCCAGCTCTCGACGGTGAAGTACTGCGGGCGCTCCCCACGGACCTCTTCGGTGAGCAGCAGCTCGAAGGAGGCGTCTGCGGCGTCGTAGGTGTAGCCGTTCGCCTCGGCCTCCTTGACGCGGGTGGTCACCCGCGTGAGCACCTCCCCCTGCCCCGCGAGGTCGAATCCGAGCTCTTTGCCCTTGAGCTCGATCGACGCACGCCCGGCCATCTCGGAGATGAGCATGCGCATGTCGTTGCCCACGAGCGTCGGGTCGATGTGCTGGTAGAGGTCGGGGTCGACCTTGATCGCGCTCGCGTGCAGCCCCGCCTTGTGGGCGAAGGCGCTCGCGCCGACGTAGGGCTGACGGGCGTAGGGCGAGATGTTCGTGATCTCGCTGATGGCGTGCGCCAGGCGGCTGGACTCGGCGAGCCCGTTCCCGGCGAGGAGGGTGCGGCCACCCTTGAGCTCGAGGTTCGCCACCACGGTGATGAGGTCGGCGTTGCCTGTGCGCTCGCCGTAGCCGTTCACGGTCCCCTGGACGTGCGAGGCTCCGGCGTCGACGGCCGCGAGGGTGTTCGCGACGGCGCACCCGGTGTCGTTGTGGGCGTGCATCCCGAGGATCGGGCCCTCGCCGACGGTCTCGCGGACGTCCGCGACGATCTCGCCGACCCAGTTGGGCAGCATGCCACCGTTGGTGTCGCAGAGCGCGACCACCTCGGCGCCAGCCTCGAAGGCCGTGACGGCCGCACGCCGGGAGTACTCGGGGTCGAACCTGTACCCGTCGAAGAAGTGCTCGGCGTCGACCACCACCCGTCGTCCCTCGGCGACGAGGAACGACACGGTGTCCGTGATCATCGCGAGGTTCTCCTCGGGCGTCGTGCGCAGTGCCCGCTCCACGTGGCGGACGTCGAACTTCGCCACGAGGGTGATGACAGGTGCCTGAGAGGCCAGCAGCGCGAGGACCTGCGGGTCTTCGCTCGCCTGCAGCCCGACCTTGCGGGTCGCCCCGAAGGCGGCGAGCACGGCGTTGCGGAGCGTGAGCTCCTTCTGCGCCCGGGCGAAGAAGTCGGTGTCCTTGGGGACCGCGCCGGGCCACCCACCCTCGATGAACCCCACCCCGAGCTCGTCGAGGAGCGGCGCGATCGCCAGCTTGTCGGAGACCGAGAGGTTCATGCCCTCTTGCTGGGCGCCGTCGCGCAGGGTGGTGTCGTAGACGTGGAAGGTCACTCGTCTGCTCTTCTCTCGGTGTGTCACATGCTTCGGGACTGCTGATACCTCTCGGTGCCCCTCCCCTCCGCCGCGCTCGCTGCCCGGCGGGGTGTGCCGGACAAACAAAAAACCCCCCGGGGTACGGGAGGTCTGCGCGTCCGGAGGAAGGAACCGGACGCGCTACATGATGAGGAGCGCAGTACTGACGTGGTGTGTCACGCCTCACATGATGCCACGTCTGCTCGCAGAGTCAACTTCCTGTCCGCGATGTGCGACTGGCGTCCCTGCGGCGCAGGGACGGGCTCCAGGTCCGGGCGGGATCGTCCCAGCTCTCTGACGCGTTGCCCCCACGCAGACAGCACGCTGCCCGGCGACGATCGCTCGTCGCCGGGCAGCCTGTCTGGTCACCCTGAGTGGTCGCTCAGACGAGGCGCGTCATCCATCCGTGCGGGTCCGCGACCCGGCCGGTCTGGATCCCTGTGAGCTCGTCACGGATCGACAGCGTGAGCTCGCCCGGGCCGCCGCCCGAGATGGTCGCGTCGAACTCCGAGCCCGCCAGACGACCGATCGGCGTGACGACAGCCGCGGTCCCGCACGCGAAGGCCTCGACGATCGAGCCGTCGGCCAGACCCTCCTGGACCTCGGTGAGCAGGATGCGACGCTCGACGACCTCGTGACCGCGGTCCTTGAGCAGCTGGATGATCGACATGCGCGTGACGCCCTCGAGGATCGAGCCGGAGAGCTCAGGGGTCTCGACCGAGCCGTCGGCACGGACGAAGAACACGTTCATCCCGCCCAGCTCTTCGATCGCCGTGTTGGTCGAGGCGTCGAGGAACAGCACCTGCTCGAAGCCGTGCTCGTAGGCCTCGATCTGCGGCTTGAGGCTGGCCGCGTAGTTGCCGCCGCACTTGGCGTCGCCGGTGCCACCGGCACCTGCGCGGTGCATGTCCTGGGAGACCCAGATCGACACGGGCTTCACGCCGCCCGCGAAGTACGGACCGACGGGCGAGGCGATGACGAGGAACTCGGCCTCGAGCGAGGGACGTACCCCGAGGAAGGCCTCGGAGCCGTACATGAACGGCCGCAGGTAGAGGCTGGCCTCGGCGCCCGAGGGCACCCAGGCGGCGTCGGCGCGCACGAGCGCGGTGATGGCCCCGAGGAAGTCCTGCTCGGGCAGCTCGGGGAGCGCGAGGCGACGGGCCGACCGCGCGAAGCGGGCGGCGTTGGCCTCGGGACGGAAGGTCCAGACCGAGCCGTCGGCGTGGCGATACGCCTTGAGACCTTCGAAGATCTCCTGCGCGTAGTGCAGCACCGCACTGGCGGGGTCCATCTGGAGCGGCCCGTACTTCTCGACGCGGTGGTCGGCCCACCCCGTCCCGGCGGTCCAGGTGACCCTGGCCATGTGGTCGGAGAAGACAGTGCCGAACTTCGGGTCGGCGAGGAGCGCCTCACGCTCCGCGTCGGGCAGCGGGGCGTCAGAGGGGCGGATGTCGAAGGACGCGGCGCGGGCTGCGGCGTCGGACGTCTGGTCGAGCGTGGAACTCATGGTGGTAGGCCTTTCACCTGGCGACCAGACGAGTTTCCCACGCCGCGCCCCGTGATGGGGCACGGCGTGGGAAGAGGCCGTCCGGTCTGCGGGGACGCACGTCCGGCGACGGGCGTCCGGTGGAGCAGTGGCGGTGAAGACGGCCGAAGGGGTCTGAGCGTCAGCCGCGCACGCGGTCTGCGAGCTCTGTGCCCACCTCGGTCGTCGACCGTACTCGCGCGCCGCGCTCGACGAGGTCTGCCTCGACGGCAGCCTCCACGCGACGCGACTCGTCGGTCAGACCGAGGTGGTCGAGGAGCATCGCGACCGAGAGGACTGTGGCCGTGGGGTCGGCCTTGCCCTGCCCGGCGATGTCGGGCGCAGAGCCGTGGACGGGCTCGAACATGGAGGGTGCGGTGCGGTCCGGGTTGATGTTCGCCGAGGCCGCGAGGCCGATGCCGCCGGTGATCGCGGCGGCCTGGTCCGTCAGGATGTCGCCGAACAGGTTGTCGGTGACGATGACGTCGAATCGCGACGGGTTCGTCGTGAGGAAGATGGTGGCGGCGTCGACGTGGAGGTAGTCCGTCGTCACGTCCGGGAAGTCGGCGTTGACGGCCTCGACGGTCCGGCGCCACAGGTGACCCGCGTGCACGAGGACGTTGTGCTTGTGCACGAGCGTCAGGTGCTTGCGGGGGCGGGCCTGGGCGCGGGCGAAGGCGTCGCGGACGACGCGCTCGACGCCGAAGGCCGTGTTGACGCTGACCTCGTTGGCGACCTCGTGGGGCGTGCCGACGCGGATCGCGCCGCCGTTGCCGACGTACGGACCTTCGGTGCCCTCGCGGACGACCACGAAGTCGATCTCGCCGGGCTCGGCGAGGGGGGACTTCACGCCCTTGTAGAGCTTGCCGGGGCGCAGGTTGACGTAGTGGTCGAGGGCGAAGCGCAGCTTGAGCAGCAGCCCGCGCTCGAGGACACCCGAGGGGACGGACGGGTCGCCGATGGCGCCGAGCAGGATCGCGTCGTGCGTGCGGATCGAGGCGAGGTCCTCGTCGGTGAGGGTCTCCCCCGTCCGGTGCCAGCGCTGCGCGCCGAGGTCGAAGGTGGTCGGTGAGATCGTGGTGCCGGTCCCGGCCAGGGCTGCGTCCAGGACGGCGAGCCCCTGCTCGACGACCTCGATCCCGATGCCGTCGCCTGCGACCACTGCCAGCTCGATGTTCCTCGTCATGGTCCAGAGTCTAGACACAGTCCCACGTGTCGGGATACGGATCTCGCGATGCGAACCTTACGCAGGTCACGGGAACGGCCTTCTGTGAGACGCTGAACCGCATGACAGTCGTGAAGATCAACGCCATCGACGTACCTGAGGGCTCCGGCCCCGAGCTCGAGAAGCGGTTCGCCGCCCGCAAGGGAGCCGTCGAGAACTCACCCGGGTTCCTCGGCTTCGAGCTGCTCCGCCCGGTCAAGGGCGAGACCCGCTATTTCGTCTACACCAAGTGGGAGTCCGAGGAGGCCTACCAGGCCTGGGCCGACGGCCCCGCCCGCGCAGCCCACGCCGGCCCCCCGGCCGGAGCCGACGGCGCCCCCGCCGCCCGCCCCGCCTCGGTGGCCTCCGGGGCGAGCCTCCTCGAGTTCGAGGTGGTCCTGGGCGTCGACAGCCAGGGCTAGGGCTCTCAGGAGTCGCCCCGACCGGTGGAGCGCCGGGGCGACTCCGGCTCGAGCGAGACGGTCTCTGCCCGACCGGCCTCGACTGCCGCCACATAGCCCGCGAGGTAGCTGTCCTCGATCTCCTCGGCGCCGCTCTGCCCGTCCCAGCGGTCCGCGAGCCGCTCGCCGTCCACTGTGCAGCGCTCCAGCCGGAGCGCTCCGACAGGAGGACCGCCTCCCCGGAGCTCGCACCGCTCGAAGGACGTGAGCGGCGAGACGACGGCAGTCCCGAAGGTGCAGTCGACGAACCGCCCGCCGACGAACCGAGCGTCGGAGAGGTCCGTCGTGTCGAAGGAGCACCGCTCGAAGGTCGCGTTCTCCCCGAGCGCGGCCCCTCGGAGCGACGCCCCGCCGAAGTCGCAGTCGACGAAGGTCCCGGCGAGCCTGACCTTCGGCATCCGCGCCGCGACGAGGCTGCACCGCTCGAGCCGGCGTCCGAGGATGCTCCCCACCGCGAGGGTGGCACCGTCGAGCGTGCACGCCACGAGCTCGGACTGGTAGACGTGCAGCCGGCCCTTCATGTGCGAGAGGTCGAGCGCCTCGAGGGTCAGGTAGTGGACGGCGAGGCCGTCCTTGCCCGCCGGGAAGCCCCGGAGGTCGACGGGCACGACGTCCGGAGCCCCCCACGGCGAGACCACCCGGTGCGGACCACGCGCGATCTTCGCCTGCTGCACCAGCTGGTCTCGGACCTCGGCGACGCGGTCCTCGTCCCACCGGCGTCGCAGGGCTGCGGCGCCGGTGGGCCCGGCAGTCTCGTATGTCATGGCGGCACCCTAGCGGGTCGCCCCGACAGTGCGAGCCGGTTCGGTCAGGTGACCTGCTCGAGTCTCGCGCCCGCTGCGCTCCGGCACCGTGGTCACGTCCTCGACCTCTCCCTCGCTCACGCCGAAGCGGTCGTGGACCCTGCGCAGCGGGCCGGGAAGCCACCAGGTGGCGCGCCCGAGGAGGGCGAGCGTGGCCGGGACGAGCAGCGCACGGACCACGGTCGCGTCGAGGGCGACCGCGAAGGCCAGCCCGAGACCGACCACCTTGAGGAAGGTGACGCCGCTCGTGGCCATCGCGGCGAGCACGACGACGAGCAGGAGCGCCGCACTGGTGATCGTGCTGCCCGAGCGGACCAGCCCCGTGGTGATCGCCTCGTGAGTCCCGGCACCGGCGAGGTGCGCCTCGCGGATGCGGCTGAGCAGGAAGAGCTCGTAGTCCATCGCGAGGCCGAAGGCGACGACCGCGACGAGCACGAGGTTGCCCGGGGCGACGGCCCCAGCGGCGGTGAAGCCCGCGACGCCGGCGAGGTGCCCGTCCACGAAGGCCCAGGTGAGCACACCGAAGGTCGCCGCGAGGGACAGCCCGTTGAGCAGCACGGCCTTGACCGGCGCGACCACAGAGCCGAGCGCGAGGAACAAGAGGACCAGCGTCACGCCGGCGATGAACAACGCGGTCCACGGGGCTGTCGAGACGATCGCCCGGATCGAGTCGGCGCTCGTGGCGGCGGCGCCGCCGACGAGCACCTCGGTCTCGGTCAGGACGTCGACGTCGCGGATCTCGGAGACGAGCGTGCGGGCCTCGGACGAGTCGGTGAGCAGGTCGGTCGCGACGGACACGTGCGTCACCGAGCCGGCCTGCGCGACGACCTCGGCGCCGAGCACACCGTCGAGAGCCCCGACCTCCGCGAGGAACACTTCGGTCTCCCCCGGGTCGAGCGGCCCCTCAACGCTGCGCACCGCCACCTCGACGACAGTCCCCGACTGCCCGGGGAACAGCTCGGCGACCCGCTCGGTCGCCTGACGCGGACCGGACGCCGTGGGCAGCTCGCGGGCATCCCCGTCGGCGACCTGCAGGCCGAGGACCGGGAGGGCGAGCACCAGGAGGAGAGCGACCGACGCTGCGGCGACAGCCCCGGGGAACCGCAGGACGAACGCTGCGACGCGAGCCCACCCGCGCGCACCGGTACGGTCCTTGCCCCGCCGCAGACCCGCGAGGCGTGCGGTGAGGCTGCGGGGCAGCCGACCCGCGTCGACCCGGCGCCCGAGGACCGCGAGCAGGGCCGGCAGCAGCGTCACGGCGAGCAGCATGTCGAGGAGCACCACGGCCATACCGCCGAGGCCCATGGACCGCAGGAACATCTGCGGGAAGAACAGCAGACCTGCGAAGGCGATGAGCACGGTCACCCCGGAGAACACGACCGTGCGACCGGCGGTCGAGACCGTCGTACGGACAGCCCGCTCGACGTCGTCGGTCCGTGCGAGCTCTTCGCGGAAGCGGCTGACGATGAACAGCGAATAGTCGATCGCGAGACCGAGCCCGAGGATCGTCGTGACGTTGACCGCGAAGGACGAGACGTCGGTGACGGTCGTCAGCACCCGCAGGAGGCCGAGGGCTCCGAGGATGGCCACCACCCCGATGGTCACGGGGAGCAGCGCGGCCACGAGGCCGCCGAAGATCACCAGCAGCAGGAGCACCAGCACGGGCATCGCGAACATCTCGGCCCGGACGATGTCGGACTCGGAGAGGTGCTGCATCTCGGTCATGACGACGACGGAGCCACCTACCTCGGTGGTCCAGCCGTCCGGCGCCCCGAGGGCGTCCTCGATGCCGTCGACCTGCGTCTGGCGCGCCTCCTCGGTGGTGCCGGACAGCGTGATCACGGCGAGGGCGCTGTGCCCGTCGCTGCCGAGCAGGCTGTTCGCGACGTCGGCCGGGAGGCCGTCCGTCCACGGCGTGAGCACTGACAGCGCGACGCCGTCCGGGAGCCCGCCGAGAGCTGTGGCGACGGTCTGGGCGAAGACCGGGTCCTCGGTCGAGACGGTCTCCGACCCGTAGACCACCACGACGTCGGCCGCGCTCCGTCCGAAGGTCTCCTCGAGCAGGGCGTCGGCGGCGGCGCTCTCCGACCCCGGGTCGGCAAATCCGCCGCTCTTGACGGACTCGGTGACGGCCGGCCCCAGAACGGCGGCGATGACGGTGAGGAGCCCCGCGAGCAGCAGGACCAGACCTCTGCGTCTGTAGGCGAAAGACCCGAGGGCTGAGAACACGATGGACTCCCTGACGTAAGATGTGACAGCCGATCACTTCAGTGAACACTGTTTGCTAACGGCGTTCACTAGAACATCTGGTGTTTACATCTGTCAATGCGGCGCACCCGTGCGCGGTGCGCCCAAGGAGGACGAGAGCGTGACGGCACAGACGACCCGCCGCGAGATGCAGCGGATGGCGACCGAGCTCGAGATCAAGTCGGTCGCCCGCCAGCAGCTCGCGCAGGACGGCGTCCAGGAGGTCACGCTGCGCGGTATCGCCCGCGACATGGGGATGACGGCGCCTGCGCTCTACAGGTACTTCCCGAGCCTCGACGACCTCGTGGCGTCCATGTGCGAAGACTTCTTCGAAGAGATCACCGAGGCCCTCTCGGCGGCGGTCGTCGCGGCCGGTGACGACGGAGGGCGTGCCATGCACGCCGCGATCCGCACCTTCCGCGCCTGGGCCGTCGGGCACCGCAACGAGTTCGCGCTCATGTTCCGCCACGGCGCGGAGAACCCTGGAGAGGCCAGCAGCACCGCTCGCTTCGCAGCGGTGTTCTTCGACCTCTACCTGCGCCTGTGGGGGACTCAGCCCTTCGAGGTCCCCGAGCTCACCGCCACGTCAGCAGCGACCTGCGGCACGATCCGCGATTTCGTCGAAGAGTCCTTCGACCTGGTCGCCGCGGGAGACCACGCTCCCCCGCCCGCCGCGCTCTTCGTCTTCACCCGCACCTGGGTCCGGCTCTACGGCGTGATCGGCATGGAGGTCTCCGGACAGCTGGCCTTCATGTTCGACGACGTCACGCCCTACTTCGAGAGCGAGCTCGAAGACGCGGCGACAGCCCTCGGCATCCCCTACGTCCCGTCCGACGCTCCCGCGTAGAAGGCGCTGCGCAGCTCGCGTGCGGTGACGGCCTCGCGCCCGCGCTCAGCCTGCGGAGCAGCAGCACGACAGAGGGGCCGACGTCCTCGCGGACGTCGGCCCCTCTGCGCGTCCAGACGACGCGGGGTGGTGCGGTGCGGTGCGGCTCTCGGCCGCGTCAGCGCGGGTAGAGCAGCTCGAAACGCTCGGTGACCACCATGAAGTCCTCGGGGACCGTGACGAGCCCCAGCACCCGGGTGAAGAACTCGGTGTGGTCCGTCCGCCACGCCTCGAGGCTCCGGTCGCCCTCTCCCTCGGCGGCCGCGAAGTCGTCGCTCACCTCGCCGAAGGGCACCACGGCGACGTCGGTCGTCCGGATGAGCGCCTTCGGGTGCCCTGCTCCGTCGACCACGATCGACAGGTCGCCCTCGCGAGGAAGCGGCGCGTCGTCGCCGTCGTACTCCGACAGGGCGGAGGACGTCGCGGTCTTGGTGCCGTCGAGGACGAGCCCGAGGAGCCTGTCAGCCTGCTCGGGATTGTCGCCGAAGGACCAGGCGACGGGTGCGACGTTCTCGGCGACCGTCAACCCGCCCACGACAGCGATGCGCCCGAGACCGGCCTGCACACGCGCGTTCTCCCAGAACTCCGCGATCTCGTCGTCGAGCTCGGTGGCCTTCTCGATGCGCTCGAGCTCCTGCTCGGTCTCCTCGTACGGGAGCCCAGCGTCCGCTGCGCCGGCGACCACGCCTGCGTCGGTACCTGCAGCAGCCGCGGTCCCTGCGTGGGTCCCTGCACCCGCAGCCGCAGCGCTGTCGTGCTGCTCCGCGACCTCGGGGTCCACGGGCTCGAGGACGAACACCGGGATCAGCCGCGACGTCTTGATCGCGTAGTCCGCGTAGTCGGGGTAGGCCTCGACGGACCTGGCCCACCAGGTCTCACGCTCGGCACCCTCGAGCTCACGCGCCAGGTAGTCCCGCACCACGGCGCCGTCGCGGAGCTCGACGTGGGGGTGGGCGACCAGGTTGTAGTACCAGGTCGGGTGCTTCGGCGCGCCACCGAGGGAGGCGACCACCGCGTACTGCCCGTCGTGCTCGACGCGCATGAGGGGGATCTTGCGGATCTTGCCGGACTTCGCACCGCGCGAGACGAGCACGATGACAGGCATGCCTCGCATCGTGGTGCCCTCAGCACCGTTCGTGCGCTCGATGAGCTCGACCTGCTCGCGCGAGAAGTCGTCGGTGCTGGGCTCGTACGTTCCGTGGAGAGGCATGACCCCAGTGAAGCAGGTCGGGCCCGCCTGCAAAAGCGCAGACGGGCCCGACCAGGGGAAAGACGAGGATCAGCGTCCTGCTGAACCCCGATACCTACTCATCGGGAAGCCCCGGGCTTCGACTCCGCCCGGAGCTCCTCCGTCACTCCGCGCTGCGTCAGCGCCCGGCGCTTCCCTCGACGTAGTCGGTGTCCGAGGGCTTGACCCAGGCGAAGAGCTTGCGCAGCTCGCGGCCGGTGGCCTCGATCGGGTGCGCCTCGCCCTTGGCACGGAGCTCCTTGAACTCGGGGGCACCGTTGTCCTGGTCAGCGATGAAGCGCTCGGCGAAGGCACCGTTCTGGATGTCCGCGAGGACAGCCTTCATGTTCTCCTTCACCTCGGGGGTGATGACGCGCGGGCCGGAGACGTAGTCGCCGTACTCAGCGGTGTCGGAGACGGACCAGCGCTGCTTGGCGATCCCGCCCTCCCACATGAGGTCGACGATGAGCTTGAGCTCGTGCAGCACCTCGAAGTACGCGACCTCGGGCTGGTAGCCAGCCTCGGTGAGCACCTCGAAGCCGTACTGGACGAGCTGCGACGCACCGCCGCAGAGGACAGCCTGCTCGCCGAAGAGGTCGGTCTCGGTCTCCTCGGTGAAGGTGGTCTTGATGCCGGCGGCGCGCAGGCCACCGATCGCCTTGCCGTAGGAGAGCGCGAGCTCCCACGCCGAGCCGGACGCGTCCTGCTCGACAGCGACGATCACGGGCACGCCGCGGCCGTCGAGGTACTCGCGGCGCACGAGGTGCCCCGGGCCCTTGGGGGCGACCATGACGATGTCGTGGCCGGCCTCGGGCTTGATGTAGCCGAAGCGGATGTTGAAGCCGTGCCCGAAGACGAGGGCAGCACCCTCGGTGAGGTTCGGGGCGATCTCCTCGGTGTACACGTGACGCTGGACCTGGTCCGGCGCGAGGATGACGACGACGTCGGCGCCCTTGACGGCCTCCGCGACGGTCAGGACGCGCAGGCCCTCGTCCTCGGCCTTCTTGCGGGACGCAGAGCCCTCGCGCAGGCCGACGGTGACGTCGACGCCGGAGTCGCGCAGGTTGAGCGCGTGGGCGTGGCCCTGGCTCCCGTAGCCGATGACGGCAACCTTGCGGCCAGCAATGATGGACAGATCAGCGTCGTCGTCGTAGAACAGCTCAGCCACCGTAGATCTCCTTGGTTAGACGTGTGTGTCGTAGGTCGTGCATGAAGTGTGTCAGGCCGAGCGCGGGACGCGCTCGAGTGCCCGGTCGGTGATCGAGCGCGATCCGCGCCCGATCCCGACGGTCCCCGACTTGACGATCTCGCGGATGCCGAAGGGCTCGAGAGCCCCGAGGAGTGCCGAGAGCTTGTCCGGGTTACCGGTCGCCTCGATCGTCACGGCGTCAGGGACGACGTCGACGACGTGGGCGCGGAAGAGCTGCACGACCTCGAGCACGTGGGTGCGCGTGCTGAGGTCTGCTCTCACCTTCACGAGCATGAGCTCGCGCTGTACCGCCGCTGCCGGGTCCAGCTCGACGATCTTGATGACGTTGACCAGCTTGTTCAGCTGCTTGGTCACCTGTTCCAGCGGGAGGTCGTCGACGTCGACGACGACGGTCACCCGCGAGAGCTCTTCGTGCTCCGTCGGTCCGACGGCGAGAGAGTGGATGTTGAAGGCCCTGCGCGCGAACAGACCGGCGACGCGCGCGAGCACGGCGGGCTTGTTCTCGACGAGGACCGAGAGGGTGTGACGAGTCATGGTCTGGGCTCCCGGTCAGTCTTCGCGGTCCCACGCGGGCGAGATGCCGCGTGCGTACTGGATGTCGTCGTTGCTCACGCCGGCGGCGACCATCGGCCACACCATGGCGTCGCGCGACACGTGGAAGTCGATGACGACAGGCTGGTCGTTGATCTGCTCCGCGCGCTTGATGGCCGCGTCGACCTCGTTCGCGTGCTCGACCCGGATGCCCACGCAGCCGTAGGCGTCGGCGAGCTTGACGAAGTCCGGGATGTGCCGCGTGCCGTGCCCGGTGTGCAGGTCGGTGTTGGAGTACCTGGACTCGTAGAACAGCGTCTGCCACTGGCGCACCATGCCGAGCGAGGAGTTGTTGATCAGCGCCACCTTGATGGGGATGTCGTTGATCGAGCAGGTCGCGAGCTCCTGGTTGGTCATCTGGAAGCAGCCGTCGCCGTCGATCGCCCACACCGTGCGGTCGGGCTGGCCGACCTTGGCGCCCATCGCGGCCGGGATCGAGTAGCCCATGGTGCCCAGGCCACCCGAGTTGAGCCACGTGTTCGGCCGCTCGTAGCGGATGAACTGCGAGGCCCACATCTGGTGCTGGCCCACGCCCGACACGTAGATGCTGTCGGGGCCCGAGATCTCACCGAGGCGGCTGATCACGTGCTGCGGGGCGAGGTGCCCGTCGTCGGGCTCCGTGAAGCCGAGCGGGTAGGTCTCGCGCCAGCTGTCGATCTGACGCCACCATGCCTCGAGGTCCGGCTTGCCGTGCGTCTCCTGCTCGCGGGCGAGCTCGGGCAGCAGGTCGGCGATGACCTCTTTGAGGTCTCCGACGATCGGCACGTCCGCGGCACGGTTCTTGCCGATCTCGGCCGGGTCGATGTCCGCGTGGATGATCGTCGCGTGCGGGGCGAAGCTCGAGAGCTTGCCGGTGACGCGGTCGTCGAAGCGGGCACCGAGGGCGAAGACCAGGTCGGCCTTCTGCAGCGCGGACACAGCCGGGACCGTCCCGTGCATGCCCGGCATGCCGAGGTTCTGCGGGTGCGAGTCGGGCAGCGCGCCACGAGCCATGAGCGTCGTGACTGCAGCGGCGCCGGAGAGGTCGACGAGCTTGCGCAGCTCGGCCGCAGCGCCGGAACGGATCGCACCGCCGCCGACGTAGAGGACAGGCCGGCGCGCCGAGGCGAGCAGGCGGGCGGCCTCACGGATCTGCTTGCTGTGCGGCTTCGTCACCGGGTGGTACCCGGGCAGGTTGAGCTCGCTCGGCCAGTTGAACGTCGTGGACGCCTGCATCGCCGACTTCGCGATGTCGACGAGCACGGGGCCGGGGCGCCCGGTCGAGGCGATGTGGAAGGCCTCGGCGATGGTCCGCGGGATGTCGTCGGGGTCGGTCACCAGGAAGCTGTGCTTGGTCACCGGGAAGGTGATGCCGACGATGTCGGCCTCCTGGAACGCGTCGGTCCCGATGAGCGAGGCACCCACCTGCCCGGTGATCGCGACCATGGGGATCGAGTCCATGTTGGCGTCGGCGATCGGCGTCACGAGGTTCGTCGCACCGGGGCCCGAGGTCGCCATCGTCACCCCGACACGGCCCGTCGCGTGGGCGTAGCCGGAGGCCGCGTGACCGCCACCCTGCTCGTGCCGCACGAGGATGTGCCGGATCTTCTTCGAGTCCATGAGCGGGTCGTAGGTCGGGAGGATCGCTCCGCCCGGGATGCCGAAGACCGTCTCGACGCCTGCGGCCTCGAGCGAGCGGACGATCGACTCGGCGCCGGTGATCTCGGCCGTCGAGACGTCGGTGCGCGGCCGGCGGACGGCGTCGCCGGGGGCAGGCTTCGGTGCGGTCGGCGTCGCGGCGGGTGCCGCGCCTGCCGGCGCTCCGCCGCGAGGCGGTGCGGGTGTGGGGCCCTGGACCATCGGGTTCTCCTGGGTGCTGAACGACGTGTGCGGGAGTGCTTACTGGTCAGTGCTGGCGAGTGCTGGGAGCGCTGGTCGAGCTCGCCGGTCGTGCTGACAGGCACCGACGCTGGTGCGTGGTCCTGCCTGTGCGAGCTGAGGTCCGCTGCCGGGTGGGCGAAGATCCTCTGGTCGCAGGTCGTGACATGAAAAAACCCCTCGTCCCCGGGTAGGGGCCTTCGAGGGGTGAGCGCGCTGACGAAACCGAAGTGCTGGGCCTCAGCCGGCGCGCTCGGTAAGTACTACGAGGATGTTCGTCTGCATACGAAGCAGAGTACGCCTCCCCTGCGGTGATGTCATGCGGCCCTCGAACCGTCTCGCCTGGTGAGACGTGAGTGTTCATCTCCGTAGGCCTCGGCGCTCGACCTCACGCTGCCCGCCCGCTTGGTCCCGCAGGGCTGCGCACGTCTTCCCAGACCGGCCGACGCCCGTCGGAGCGCCCCGGTGCAGACGCACGAGAGCCCGCTCCTCAGCCCCGCCCGGCCGCAGTCGACACGCAGACCTCGTTGCCGTCAGCGTCGGCGAGCACCCACCAGCTCGGTGCGTGCTCGTCCGACACGAGGGTGCCACCGGCGGCGAGAGCGGCCTCGACCCGGCCGGGCCCCTCGTCGACCGCGACCGAGACGTCGACGTGGAGCCTCCCCCGGCCTGGGCGTGCCGCGTCGGCGTCCTGGAACCAGACCTGCGGGCCCAGCCCGTGCGGGTCGGCCAGCGCGTCGTCGTCGTCCGGGGCCACCTCGTACCCGAGGACCGCGGCCCAGAAGGGACGGATGCGCGAGTCGTCGGTGGTGTCGACGGCGATCTCGACGGCCTGCGGTGCGCCCGGCGCCTGCTCGACCCCGAGCTCGTCGGCGACCTGGGCCACACGCCGCGCCAGCAGGACGTCACGGTCGGTCAGCCGCGCCGCGTCGTGGCTGACCAGAGAGAGCGCGACGTAGCCGTGCTGCAGCTCGACGTCGGGATGGTGCCCGGCCAGCTCGGCCTCCTCCGCGACGCGCTGCACGAAGGCGAGGGCCGAGACGAAGTCGGGGGTGCGGAAGTGCGCGCGGAGCCGTCCGAGGACGACGCGCCACGGGGTCCCGGCGAGCGCGTCCTCGATCTCACCGGTCGTCAGATCAGCCATGACAGCCACTGTCGCACCTAGAGTGGGACTCCACAACGCCTTCCACCACCAGCACGAGACTCCCGGGACCTGCCGGGCGCACGAGAGGAGCACCGCCCCGTGGCCGTCCAGCCCCGCACCCGGCGCTCTCTCGGCACCGCAGCAGCTCTGGCTCTCGTGCTGACGCTCGGCGCGTGCGGCGACGACCCCGAGACGCTCGAGCACGTGGCGGTGTCCGCGTCGGTCACCGACCCCGACACCTCGCAGACGACCACGGTCCACGGGTACGTCCCGGACCTCGCTCTCCCCGCAGGGACGACCCTCGAGTCTCCCCTCGACGACCCGGTGATCCTGGCCGTCGACGTGACGGTCGCGGTCGGACCGGACCGTGGCTTCTCCGTGCGCCCGAGCGACTTCACGCTCCGGACGTCGTCGGGAGACTCTGTGGCCGCGCTGACCTCCGTGAACCGTGCCCTCGAGGACGAGTCGCTGTGGCCTCTCCTCGAGGTCGGCTCGGGCAGCACGCTGCGCGGGTGGCTCGCCTTCCCGGTCGAGCGCGGGTCGGTCGACGGTGCGACGCTCGTCGCGGCGCGTCCCGAGTCGATGACTGTCGAGGGCCGCGGCTCGCTCGAGGCCGCGACCTTCGAGATCTCGCTCGAGCCTGCGGGCTGAGCCACCGACCAGCTCGGCCGCCTGGCGGCGGGGTCAACGGTCAGCAGAGCCTCCTCCGACGAGAGCCTGAGCTCTCGCCTGCGCCGGCACCGGGTCGTAGACATGACCGTTGGTCGCACGCGGCACCGTAAGTCGCACACGCCACCGCCGGTCGCACATGCCGAGAGGGCGGGACTGGTCCTGATGGACCTGTCCCGCCCTCCCGGGGTCTCGCAGCAGCACCTCTGCGGCGCCACCGGCGTCCGTCAGTACAGGACGGCGCCCTGCGAGGCGGAGTGCACGAGCTTGGCGTACTTGGCGAGGACTCCCCGCGTGAAGGTCGGGGCGAGCGGCTCCCAGCCTTCCTTGCGGGCCTCGAGGACCTCGGGGTCGACGAGCACGTCGAGCGTCGCGTTGGCGACGTCCAGACGGATCCTGTCACCGTCCTGCACGTAGGCGATCGGTCCGCCGTCGACGGCCTCGGGCGCGACGTGGCCGACGCACAGACCCGTCGTGCCACCCGAGAAGCGGCCGTCCGTGAGCAGCAGGACGTCCTTGCCGAGTCCGGCCCCCTTGATCGCACCGGTGATGGCGAGCATCTCGCGCATGCCCGGTCCGCCCTTCGGGCCCTCGTACCGGATGACGACGACGTCGCCGGCCTTGATGGTCCCGTCCTCGAGGGCGTCCATCGCCGCACGCTCGCGCTCGAAGACGCGGGCGGTGCCCTCGAACACGTCGGAGTCGAAGCCTGCGGACTTCACGACCGCGCCCTCGGGGGCGAGCGAACCGTGCAGGATCGTGATGCCACCGGTCTTGTGGATCGGGTTGCTGAGCGCCCGGAGGATCTTGCCGTCGGGGTCGGGCGGCGCGATGTCCGCGAGGTTCTCCGCGACGGTCTTGCCGGTCACCGTGAGGCAGTCGCCGTGCAGCAGACCCGCGTCGAGCAGCGCCTTCATGACGACGGGGACGCCACCGATGCGGTCGACGTCGGCCATGACGTAGCGGCCGAAGGGCTTGAGGTCTCCCAGGTGCGGGACCTTCGCGGCGACGCGGCTGAAGTCGTCGAGCGTGAGCTCGACCTCTGCCTCGTGCGCGATCGCCAGCAGGTGCAGGACAGCGTTCGTCGAGCCGCCGAAGGCCATGACCACGGCGATGGCGTTCTCGAAGGCCTCCTTCGTCATGATCTGACGCGCGGTGATGCCCTTGCGGAGCAGCTCGACGACGGCCTCGCCAGACTTGTGGGCGAAGGCGTCGCGGCGGCGGTCCGCCGAGGGCGGTGCAGCGGAGCCGGGGAGCGACATACCCATGGCCTCGGCCACCGACGCCATCGTGTTCGCCGTGTACATGCCGCCGCAGGCGCCCTCGCCCGGGCAGATCGCGCGCTCGATGCGGTCGAGGTCGCCCTTGCTCATGAGCCCCTTGGCGCAGGCGCCGACAGCCTCGAAGGCGTCGATGAGCGTGACGTCCTTCTCGGTCCCGTCCTCGAGCTTGACCCAGCCCGGCATGATCGTGCCGGCGTAGAGGAACACCGAGGAGAGGTCGAGACGAGCAGCCGCCATGAGCATGCCGGGGAGCGACTTGTCGCAGCCCGCGAGGAGCACAGAGCCGTCGAGGCGCTCGGCCTGCATGACGGTCTCGACCGAGTCGGCGATGATGTCGCGCGAGACCAGCGAGAAGTGCATGCCCTCGTGGCCCATCGAGATGCCGTCCGAGACGGAGATGGTGCCGAACTCGAGCGGGTAGCCACCACCGGCGTGCACGCCGCCCTTGACGGCCTTCGCGAGGCGGTCGAGCGACAGGTTGCAGGGCGTGATCTCGTTCCACGAGCTGGCGACGCCGATCTGGGGCTTGACCCAGTCGTCGTCTCCCATGCCGACGGCGCGGAGCATGCCGCGCGACGCGGTGGCCTCGATCCCGTCGGTCACCTTGCGCGAGCGGGGCTTGATGTCGACACCTGGTGCGGCGGACCTGTCCGCGGCGGCGGTCTCGGGGGCGGTGTGTGGCGTTTCGGTCATGCTCCCGAGTGTAGGACCGCCCGTCCGTGCGCACGTCAGAGGGTCACCCTTCGGACGGGACCTACGTCCCCGGATATCGGGGACCTACGGCCCACAGATCCGGTCCCCCGGCGGTCAAAGATTGAACTACGAACACACCACAGCTTCACAGTTCATCTGAGGGGATGAGAGCAATGACCGCAACAACGAGCACTCGAACACAGGGGCACACCGCAGTCGTCACGGGGGACGACATCGTGGTCCGGCCCGGGGCGCGACGCGCACTGGCCCTCGCCCGGCTGTCGACGGGGTTCATCTTCCTCTGGGCCTTCCTCGACAAGACCTTCGGTCTCGGCTACTCGACCCCGAGCGACCGCGCCTGGATCAACGGCGGAGAGCCGAGCCAGGGCTTCCTCAACAGCCCGGCCGTCGTCGGACCGTTCAAGGACTTCTTCGCCAGCATCGCCAGCCCCGCGACCGACGTCCTCTTCATGCTCGGCATGCTCGCCGTCGGTGTCGCAGTGATGGCAGGCATGGGCGTCCGCGTCGCAGCTGTCGCCGGCTCGCTCATCATGTTCCTCATGTGGGTCGCCGAGTGGCCCATGGAGGCCGGCACCAACCCGTTCATGGACTACCACATCATCTACGCGCTCGTCCTGGTCGTCGTCGCCTTCACGCTGGCTGGTGACACCTGGGGCCTCGGCAAGTGGTGGGCCAACCTCCCGATCGTCAAGAACAACGGATGGCTCCGCTGACCACATCTCCCGCGGGCTGCACCCAGTCCTGCAGGGCACCTCGAAGGGCCCCGTCGCCACAGCGACGGGGCCCTTCGGGCGTCCCGTGGCACCAGGGCTGCTCCCGTCCTGCCGAGCGACCGACGCCGCACTAGGGTGGCCCGATGACCACGATCCACTGGTTCCGACGCGACCTCCGGCTGGCCGACAACCCCGCGCTCAACAGCGCCTGGGAGGAGGCACAGGCCGACGACTCCCAGGTGGTCGGGCTGTTCGTCCTCGACGACGGGCTGTGGGGTCCCTCCGGGTCGCCGCGCCGCGACTACCTGCTCGCCAGCCTGCGCGCCCTCGACAAGAGCATGGGCGGACGGCTCGTCGTGCGGCGCGGGGACCCCGTCGACGTGCTGCCGAGGGTGGCGCACGAGGTCGGCGCCCAGACCGTGCACGTCGCGGAGTCCTTCGAGCCCTACGGCCGGGCACGCGACGAGAAGGTCGAGTCAACCCTGGCAGAGGCTGGTGTCCGGCTGCAGCGCACAGGCTCGGCCTACGCCGTGTCCCCAGGACGCGTGCTGACCCGCACCGGCACGCCCTACAGGGTGTTCACCCCCTTCCGCACAGCCTGGCTCGACCACGGCTGGCGCGGACCCGCGGCAGACCTCGGTCCCGTCGACTGGGCAGACCTGGCCTCCGAGCCGTTGCCCGAGGCCGACGGCGAGCCGCTGCGCCCGGCGGGCGAGGCAGCAGCGCTCGAGCGGTGGCACGAGTTCCTCGAGGACGTCGACGGCTACGACTCCGACCGCGACCGCCCTGACCTCGACCTCACCTCCCGGCTCTCCGTCCCTCTCAAGTGGGGCGAGATCCACCCCCGCACCCTGCTCGCCGACCTCAAGCAGACGAGGGGCGACGGAGCCGCGAGCTTCAGGTCCGAGCTCGCGTGGCGCGAGTTCCACGCGGACGTCCTCTTCCACTCCCCCGAGGCCGCGACACTCTCGATCCGCGAGGTCATGCCCGACGACGCCTGGGCCCCGCGGTCACAGGCCGACAGGTGGTTCCAGGCGTGGACGGAGGGCCGGACCGGCTATCCGATGGTCGACGCCGGGATGCGGCAGCTGCTCGCCGAGGGGTGGATGCACGGCCGGGTACGGATGATCGTCGGGTCGTTCCTGGTCAAGGACCTGCACATCCCGTGGCAGCGCGGAGCACGGCACTTCATGCAGCACCTGCTCGACGCCGACCGCTCGCAGAACCAGCTGAACTGGCAGTGGGTCGCCGGGACCGGTCT
>Ga0247813_10000178_pt1 | contig 73454 bp, 52 predicted proteins | sample UWRJL169409C1_FD_180719 | JGI IMG/M metagenome (GOLD analysis project Ga0247813, IMG submission 180719) | Plant litter microbial communities from Arlington Agricultural Research Station in Wisconsin, United States - UWRJ-L169-409C-1 | ecosystem: Environmental > Terrestrial > Plant litter >... | reverse complement strand
GGATTTATAAGACAAATCCATAGATCCGTACCAGCTGTAAGTCTGAAAATGACTGTTGAAATTAGTAGGCTGAACCGGTGTTTGAGAGTTGCTTAAAGTGTATAATCCCGGTATGATTAAATAATTTGTAGAAGCAAAAGAATTACGGGCTTTATCAATATTGATATTGGCTCCAAGAGTAGCTTTTACTTCGAAATTACTGATTGTTTTATGGTAATTTACCATTAAATCAGAATAACTTTTGAATCCGTAGTTGTATTCTTCCTTATAATCTCCCTGCCCTTTATCTCTGTCGTAAGTCGTCATAGAATAAGGAAATTTTTCATTTTTAAACAAATTCGTCAGGGCCATATTTGTTCTTACCAGCATATCAAAATCACTGCTAAATTTGTGATTAAGACTTATTTGACCTGAGTAATCATTTTTGTAATACCCTCGTAACCATTCATAAGCCATGAAATACGGATTGTTGTAACGCGTATATTCAAAATTCTTTTGCTGTATCCCTTCTTTTCCTTTTTGCCAGTAGTCTCTTAAATCTCTAATATCATAATCAGCACCACCCCAGATTAGCATATTGTAGATATAACTATTAGGTCCGTATTGCACATTTGGATTGTTTGGAGAAGTTTGAAAACTAAAATTAGAGCTTGCATCAACCCATGTATTATCGCTAAGATTGTATCTTCCGCTTAAATTAAAATTGTAAATATTTAATTTTGTATTAGGGTTGATTCCTTCCTGATACGTATTTGAAAGTGAGAATCTGATATTCCCTTTTTCAAAGTTGGAAGCAAGTGCTAAATTGTTGGTCGTAAGAAGACCGTTTTCCATAAAATTTTTAAAATTGTCTTTTCCTCGTGCCAGCCAAGGAGTTGCAATTAGTTTTCCGTTAGCGTCTAAAGGGCTGTCATATTGTGTAATTAACTGCCCGTCAAATCTTGGTCCCCATTGATCGTAGTCAGCATCGTTGATACCGCCACCTTTACCATCAACAAAAGCATAATTTCCGTAAGAACCCGGACCATACGCATTTTGCGTTTTTGGCAAAGCATTATAACCACCCTGAAACATCGTATTGTGATTGAACTCTACTACATACGATTTTTTATTTTGCGTACCTCTTTTTGTCGTAATCTGAATGGCTCCGTTTCCTCCTACAGATCCGTAAAGTGCAGCCGCATTGGCACCTTTCAGTACATTTATACTTTCAATATCATCAGGACTTATATTCCATGTATCGGTTCCCAAAGGCACACCATCGACTACAATTAAAGGTTTTTTCCCTCTTAAATATAAGTTTGGACTGCTAAAAAACTCCGGCGATGCCGCTACAACTAATCCGGAAACTTTTCCTGACAGGGAGTTCATCACGTTGGCATCTCTTCCTTTGGTTAAATCGCCCTGAACTTCCTGAACTGAATAACTTAATTTTTTCTTCTCTTTTTTAATACCAAGAGCAGTTACAACCACTTCATCTAAATTTTGAGAATCCGGTTTTAAAGAAATGATACCCGATTTTTTGTTTCCCGGATTAAAATTAGCTGTAATGTATCCCATATAAGAAATAACAAGCTGCTCGTTACCTTGTGGCAATTCAATTTCAAAACCTCCATTAAAATCTGTTGTAATTGCAGAAGTTGTTCCTTTTACAAGAACAGATACTCCCGGTAATGGTTCATTTAGTTCATCTACTACTTTTCCTTTAAAAGTAGAAGTCTGGGCAACAATTAATGATGATACCAACATCATTAATAGAATCATTAAAGTTTTAAAATTTTTCATTGGCTTATCAAATAGTTACTATTAGTAATTTTTTACAGCACAAATGTGTAAAAATATTTACTATTAGTAAACTTTTTGATTTTAAGAAATCTTTAACAGGCCTTTATTGAATCATCAAATTAATGTTACGTAAAACTACTACGCTGATTTTTTTTCAATTAAAATCAACCTATTATAAAATCATTATAGAAGAATTATTGGGAAAAGGAAATTCAATATGTGTTAGCTTCAATAAAAGCTGTAGCATATTGTTTTAGAAATGTTTAATTTCTAGAAGGTGAGAATTCTACAACAAATAAACGTTTTGATATAAAAAAAGATACCTGTATATGTCTAATTTTGAGTTCCTTAAACATCTAAAAGTAAACGTCATGAATAATTCAGCCCCAAACAACGACAAAAATCTAAAAAAATGCCCTTACGAAAGTCTGATTTACGGTAATAAAAGCGACTTGGTGTACAGAAAACAATATACTGGAGACTGGGGACACTGGGATGACCTTTCAGAAAATACTTCTCCATGTTCCAATTCATATGAGACAAAAAGTAATGACATTACCACATCACAGACTAAGTCGAAAATAGAAAACTAGATTTTTATATATAAAAAATCAAGCGAAAAAATTATTTCGAACTGACTTCGATAACAAAAGCTTTTAATTCGGCCATTTTACCATCGCGAAATCGCCAGATGTCGCTATAATCATAATTGACCAATTTACCGCTCTTGTCTTTCAGACTAATTGTACCTATTGCTGTAACAAAATCACCTTCGGCGATTAGATTTTCTACCTTGAATTTTGGCGGTTCAAGATATTCTGCTGCCATATATTCGCGAACTGCTTGCTTTCCTTGCAGGGTTTGATCACCAACAAATGTCCATTTTGTATCATCAGTGCAAAAGGATAAAAAACCTTCATTATCACCACTGCTAACGGCTGCATTTGCTTTTTCCAGTATTGCTTTATTATCCATCATCTTTTATACTTAACTATTTTACAAAATGATCCGAACATTATAGATCCGGATTTGATGTGTTTAGTATCCAAAAAAAAAGTACCTGCTTTCGGCAGGTACTTTTAAATCATTTCTCATCATATATTAGATGACAACTACGTTTACAGCGTTTGGCCCTTTTTTGCCATCTGCTACTTCGTAACGTACTTCGTCGTTCTCACGAATATTTTCTGATAAACCTGAAACGTGAACAAAAATTTCACTTCCACCGTTTTTTGGAGTAATAAATCCAAAACCTTTTTCTTCATTAAAGAATTTTACTGTACCTTCTTGCATCTTGATATTATTTATTGATCATATATTGGTCATAAATGTACTACATTTATCATTACGATACTGAAAAAGAGTAAATTAGATTAAAAAAAAATGCATTTTTTTATTTTAGCACTAGAATTGCTTAACTAAACCAACTTGAAAAACATATTTATTCTCCCTAAAATCAGGTTATTCGATCGTAAAATTAATAAATCGACCAAAAAAAAATTGCCCAAAAAAAAAGAAGCTATTTTGTACTGAAACAGCTTCTTTTTGTTTTTGTTATCGCAATATTTTTAGATAAGCACTATATGCGTCGTCCTTAATCGAAGTTCTCAGATAGACTTCGTTTTCGTCTTTTGTACTAAATTCAAATTGAATCAAAGCAGCATCAGAATAATAATACAAGTAATTATCCTCTGCAAATTCAAGATTCGAAATTGGTAAAGTGGATAGTTTTATTTCGAATGCTATTTCACCATTTGCCATATCTATCTGAAACAATTTTCCTTTACGGGTATATCCCCAGGTATTATCACTTTCCTCAACAATATACTCGATATTGTCACCTTTAAAGTCTGTTTTCCAAATTTGAGTTCCTGTTTTTGAATCTAAAGCGTAAACTGAAGAAACTTCCGGGCCCTGATCTGCAAAATATATCTTTTTTTCTTTGCTGAATATGCGGTCTTTAATATTATGCTGATTTTCATCTAATTTAAATTGCCATAAAATATCCAGGTTATTTGGATTTAGGGCAAAAAGCACATTTTTTTCATTGGCTACAAAAACATTTTCACCATCTGTTACAGCCTTTCCGTGTATGGCTTCCTCAAAACTTTTTTGTGCAAGAAGTTTTCCTGTATTGGCTTCAAAACTATAAAAATTCGTTCCGCTTTGGGTAAAAACTTTGTTGTCGAAAAAGAGCACCGGAATGTCATTGTTTGTCGCATCAAGTTTGTAGTTCCAGATCAAACTGCCATCCTTTATGTCAAGAGCATAAATGTTGTTATTGGGATCCTGGGTGGTTATAAACAGTTTTCCTTCATCAATGACTGGAATTTGATTTTTTAGTATAATTTGATCTGTAATATTCCCCAATCTTGATTTCCAGAAAATTTGACCGGTTTTGTTATCAATTGCAAAAATTTCACCATTAATAAAAGGAACATAAATTACGCCGTCTTTTAGCGTTACCTGATTGGCGCACATTTCAGTATGAGAATCGCTTGCTTTAACCGTCCAGTTAAAAGCTTCCGATTCTAAATTAAACGACATAAGCGAGCCGTCATAATCATAAATCAGGATCGATTGACCATCTAAAGCCACTTTTTTAAGCGGATTTATAACCTTATTCGTAACCATATCATTGATGGTTAAAACTTTATTGTTTGAATAATTAGTTTTACCGGATTTTGATACAGCTGTTGTTTGCCCAAACATAGTAACAACCGTAAATACAAATAAAAGCGTTATTAGTGTTTTTTTCATTTTTAAAATTGAGGTTTGATCATTCGATTTCTTTTTTCTTCATGAAAATACCGTTTCAAATACAGCTCTTTCAATAAAAAAGACAGTTTAAACAGGAATTAAAACATTAAAATTCAATGTACTCAATTCAATAAATAAACCAATATCGAGGTCAAATATAGTAAAAATATATTATGGAGTTTTAGCGGTTATCTGGTGGTTATTTATAGGATTCAAAAAAACCATACGCTCTTTTCTCTGCATAAGAATACATCGAATCTCGCAACGGAAAAGCACAATGTCCACCATATTTTGGCGTTTCAAGATACACATAGTCACTTTCTTGCGCTATTGCTCTTGGATAACATCTTTCTCCTAAAAAAGGATCATCAAGAGAATTAAGAATTAAGACCGGAGTAGTAATATCTTTAAGCGAAAATTCAGGAGATACACGCTCATAATAATCATCCCGACTGGCAAAACCATGCAGCGGCGCGGTAAAATAATGGTCGACTTCGTCAAATGAAGTAATACTGTCAATTTGATCGCTGTTGATAAAATCAGGAAATTGTGCTGCTTTGTATTTCAGCTTTTTCTTAATATCAATTGTAAAATTCTTTAAATACACCCTGTTGAAACCTTGTTTGAGAATAGCAGCACTTGTGGCAATATGCGTAGGAACCGAAATACAGACTCCTGCCTTTATGCGCTCATCGATTTTTGTCCATCCAAAGTAATTCAAAAGCTGCACCCCTCCCATCGAATATCCAATCAAATAAACATCTTCAAATCCTTTTTGCAAAACAAACTGAACCACTTCATCAAGATCATCTACTGCACCGTGATGATAAAGTCTGGGTAAACGATTCATTTCTCCGCCACAAGTACGATTGTTCCAGGCGAAAACTGAAAAATCTTTCTGCTGAAAATAAACGGCACAACTATTATTATACGTTCTACGGGAATCCCCTTCCAGACCATGGCATAAAATAACTGCTTTTTTAGGATCATTGATGATAAAATCAATATTGATAAAATCTCCATCATTTAACTCTATTTTCTCACGAGTGTACCCCGGAGCATCAAACTTTTTAAACAAAGCAGCATAAATAGTAGAAAAGTGCCTGTTCCGATGAATAATAGAAGGAAAATTATATTCTGATTGTTCAATTACTGGCATGATAAGAAAATTTGTGGGTGGTTCTACAAAGCTAATAAATCAATCCACAAGTAATTTAAAACTGTCTCTTTTATTTTATTTTAAAGAAAATTAATACATTCGTCATCATATAAAATAATGTATTTGATCCGGATATTACAAAACACAAATGCTATTATGTAACAAAAAGGACTCAAAAAAGAACTAGTTTTGAGATGTTTTACTAAAAAATATTATTATGAAAAATCTACTAATGCTTTTATTATCAGTTTTCTTTTTTTCATGTCAGCAAAAAGAAAATAAGAAAGTTCCTGTTGCGGCTACAGATTCCATTGCCACAAATGAAAATGAAAATGAAAAAGAGAAAGAAAATGAAAAAGAGAACCTGCAAACAGGCGACACCATCTTTATGAATTTTAAAAACGAAAAGGGTTTCTTTACAGCCGAAGGTTTAATAGACTCTATCCATCCAAGAATTTACGTTAAATTTAAAAACGAAGATTTAGGTGATCTAAAAGCTAACATTGTTCCTACTACAGGAAAAGGAAACATTCGTTTCAACCAAATTATTTCTCCTGATAATGCCTCAGATGGCCCTTTTGGAATGGATTTGAATATTCCTCTCAAACAAAAAGGAAACTACATTCTTGTAATTGGACATTCGCAAATGGCTGATAATCCTTTTTGGGGTAAATTTGAAGTACAGCTTGAAAACAAAAAGCACTAATTACGAACTGTCATAATTAGTACCTGATCATAATAGTTTTAGTTTTTCAAAAAATTAAAACTATTATTGACTGCTTTTAATTCATTCCCTACAAACTCAACATCAATAATGGCGGCTTTTCGAGGAGAAACGGCGCTTGCACTAAAATGCGTATGCAACACATAATGCATTTTCTGGTCTTTGTCCCAAAAAATATCGCCGTGACCAATTCCGTTCTGGTTGGTGTTTTTTCGACTAATAATCGGACTGTCTTTTGATTTTTCCCAAGGACCAAACGGACTTTTACTCGTAGCATAACCTACTGCGTAATCGATATTTCTAAAATCGTTTGCAGAATAAATCAGATAATACAAACCGTTGTGTTTTAAAACTGTTGGTCCTTCTGTAACCGGCCAATTTGTGTTTTCAGTGTTTTCCCAAGGCAAAGTTCCTGAGATACATTCGGTTAACGTTTCTGGTTTAATACTTTGAAGATCATCATTGATTTCGGCTGCAAAAATTCGGTTTCCGTTCGTTAATTTCACAAAATATAAATATTTTTTGCCATCCTCATCGATAAAAACAAAAGGATCAATCTGGTTTCCGGTTTTAATAATTGGTTCTTTTGTTTCACTCTTAAATGGTCCCAGCGGACTGTCACTAACTGCTGTAGCAATATTTTCATTGGCCGTATAAATCATATAAAATTTGTTATTATACGAAAGAACCTGCGGTGCCCAAAAGCCTTTATCTCCATAAGAATCCCCTTTTTTCAAAGCCAGTCCATTTTGTGCTCCAACCGGTCCTTTCCAGTCTTTTAAATCTGATGATGTATAGACCTGAAAACCTTCGCCATTTGGTATATTTCCCGATGTAGTGCCGTATAAATAATAGACCCCACTATGATAAAAAATCGTAGGATCTGCCAATAAAATAGTACTTTTTGGGATTTCTTCTTTGGGTTTATCTGTATTTTTTTCCTGCGAGCAGGCTGTAAAAAAGCAGATTAATGTCATTAAACTTAATATTTTTTTCATAGTTTTTGGTTTTAGTTTTTGCTGATTTTTTTTTAAACCGCAAAGCGCGCAAAGTTTTTTATAAGGATTGTGTTTGGATTATGTTTACAAACACAAAGTTCGCAAAGCTGTACTTTAAAATAACACTTAGATCTTTGTGAAAATCTTCGTGTACTCTGTTTAAACTTGTACTTTTAACTTTATAATTTTTAACACAAAGCGCGCAAAGTTTTACTTCAAATTACGTTTAGATGATGTTGAAAAACACAGAGTTCGCAAAGTTGTACTTTAAAATACCTTTTAGAGCTTTGTGAAAATCTTTGTGCTCTCTGTGGTTAAACGTACTTTTAACTTTATAATTTTTAACACAAAGTGCGCAAAGTTTACTTCAAATTGCGTTTAGATGATGTTGAAAAACACAGAGTTCACAAGCTGTACTTTGAAATACCTTTGAGAGCTTTGTGAAAATCTTTGTGCTCCCTGTGGTTAAACGTACTTTTAACTTTATAATTTTTAACACAAAGCGCGCAAAGTTTTATTTTAAATTGCGTTTAGATGATGTTGAAAAACACAGAGTTCACAAAGCTGTACTTTGAAATACCTTTGAGAGCTTTGTAAAAATCTTTGTGCTCTCTGTGGTTAAACGCGTACTTTTAACTTTACAATTTTCACCATAAAGCACGCTAATCTTTGCGTTCATTGCGTAATTCTTAGCGCTCTTTGCGGTTAAACTTTTCTCATTTCACAGAAAACTGATAATAAGAAACCGTATGATATTTTTGTCCCGGTTTTAAAACAATCGTTGCAAATTTTGGCTGATTGGGTGCATCCGGAAAATGTTGTGTTTCTAAAGCAAATGCTGTTCTAAAATCATCTTTCGAACCTGATTTAAAGGTGTTTTTAGACTGCATAAAATTTCCGCTGTAAAATTGTAATCCTGGTTCTTGGGTAAAAATATCCATTACAATCCCTGATTTGTCTCCTGAAATTGTCGCCGCATGATTCAGTCCGTTTTTCTTTGTTCCGTTGAGAACGTAATTGTGATCGTATCCTTTTCCGAATTTTAACTGCTCGTCTTTGGTTTCAATGCGTTCTCCAATCGTATGTTTTGAAGTAAAATCAAATGGGGTGTTTTTTACCGCTTTCAGTTCTCCGTTCGGAATCAAACCTTCATCCACCGGTGTAAATTCATTGGCATAAATTTGTAATTCGTGATTTAAAATCGTCCCGCTTCCTTCCCCATTCAAATTAAAAAAAGCGTGATTGGTTAAATTAACAACGGTAGTTTTATCAGTTGTCGCTTCATATTCCATTTTCACCGAATTATCATCTGCAATTGTGTAAGTTACTTTTACCTTTAAATTCCCCGGAAAACCTTGTTCTCCATCTGGTGAAACATAACTAAAAACCAACGTATTTTCGTTCGTTTTGACAGCATCCCAAACCACGTCCTGAAACCCTTTCACACCGCCATGCAACGCATTTTTCCCATTGTTGAGCGGCACCCGATATTGTTTTCCCTCCAATGTAAATTTTCCTTTTGCAATTCGGTTTCCAACTCTTCCAATAGTTGCTCCAAAATAAGGTTCTGTTGCGTTTTTAAAGCCTGCTGCACTGTTCATTCCAACGACAACATCGGTTGGTTTTCCGTTTTTATCAGCCACCCAAAGTCCCACTAATCTTCCTCCGTAATTGGTAAAAGCCGCTTTGATTCCTTGGTTTTCTATCCAAAATAAATTCACTTTTTTACCATCAATTATTGTATCAAAGTTTTTAGTTTCCAAAACTGTTTTTGCCGAATCTGCTATTTTTTCAGCAGTTTCTTTTGATGGCGCATTTTCTTTTTTAGCCTCTTTACAATTAAATTGAAAAAGCGCCAGCATGATAACAGCCGCTACCTGAATATTTCTCATTTCTATATTTTTTAAGATGTTTCTAATTTGATGGCAGCGCCAATTTGGTTGCTTCGCTTACAGGTTTTCCCAAAACCGGAAATCCGTTGGCGTCCCAATCGATTTTCTGCATTCTTGGTGATCTTTTATTGCCGCATCCTTCTCCCGGATTCGAATTGGCGTGGTATAAAATCCAGTCCTCCTTTCCGTCAGGAGATTTAAAGAAAGAATTGTGTCCCGGTGCATACACTTTGTTTTTATCTGATTGTTTAAAAATAGGTTCAGGAGATTTTTTCCATGCCGATGCATCTAATAAGTTATCTCCACCATTAAAAGTTAATAAACCCAAAGCATAGAAATCGGTCCAGCAGCCGCTCGCCGAAAACACTATGAATATTTTACCGTTTCTGGATAAAAACTGAGGTCCTTCGTTTACATTTACCTGTGCCGGATTAATATCATCATGCAAAGCTCCATGTGTTTCCCAATCGTTTGTTGGCGCAGAAATCATAACACGATCGCCTTCTATTTCAAGCGGATTTTTCATTTTGGCAATATAGATATTCTGCTGTCCGTTAGTATCGCCTTCCCATCCTGCCCAGATCATATACAATTGTTTTTTATGTTCAAAGACATTTCCGTCAATTGCCCATTTGTCGGTTTTGGCAGCGATTTTACCTTTAAATTCAAAATTTCCTTTAAACGGATCTGATGATTTATTTTCTAAAACATACATCCTGTGATTGTTGTTGTCGCCATTATCAGCTGCAAAATAACAATACCATTTTCCGTTGATGATATGAAATTCAGGCGCCCAGATATCTGCCGAATAATCGGTTCCTTTTGGAGCTGTCCAAATAACTTTACTTTCAGCATTTTTCAGATCAGCTAAATCTTTTGTTTTCCAAAGTTTCAATCGATTTTGCAAAGTATTCGTGTAATAGTAATATCCTTTGTAATACGTGCTATAAGGATCTGCACCCGATGGTAAAATGGGATTTGTGAATGTTTTTTGCTGTGAATATCCAGTTGAAACAATCGCCAGTAAAAATAGTAGTATGTATTTTTTCATTTTATTTTTTTATTGTTGTGTGTGTTTTTTTAAGCACAAATTGATAAATGTATTTTTGTCATTCCTAACGAGAAAATCCCACAATTAACTCCGCAACGAGAATGCAATTTTTATGAAGTAAACTTGTCAACATTGTCCGTGGTTTCAACCACGGGCAATGTTTGAAGATCGAAATTCAATTAGGGTACAATTTTGTCATTTCGACGAAGGAGAAATCACACTAGAAACTCCGCAATCAAAATCGCTAATCTTTGTCGAGTCCCGAGTGTGATTTCTCCTTCGTCGAAATGACAAACTGGAGCTGTTTACTTTCTCAAGTAAACTTTGTCAAAGTTTGAAACTACAAAGTTGCTTCATACTAGAAAACTCTTATTTAATGATTCAAAGCATCAATAACTTCAGTATTAATTTTATTCACCGCTTTAAAATCCATTTTGTCTACTTTTCTGTCGTAGGTCATGAAACCGTTTACTTCGCCTTCGACATCTGTTGTTTGTGTATAAACTGCTGCCGAAAATCCTGTTTTTACATAGTTTTTCAGGATTTTAGCATATTTGATGTATTCGGCTGTTACTTCATTTTCATTTTTGAATTTAACGTAACCCCAATTGTCATTTGCTCTCCATAAATGGCCTTCGAGTGGCAAACCAATTCCGCCGTATTCTCCTAAAACAGTGATTCTTCTGGCATCATACAAATACATTTCCGGTCCAGGATAATTGTGTAAATCCAAAATATCTCCGGTTTGAAAATGATTTCCACCACTTGATGAATTCGTTAATCTGCTTGAGTCGTGATTTTTTGTCCATTCGGTAATTTCTACCGTTTTAAATTGTCCCCAGGCTTCGTTAAACGGAACCCAAACCACAATACTTGGATAAGAATACAAATGGTCCATTATTTCCCGCCATTCTTTTCTGTAGATTTCTTCTGATTTTGCTGAACGCCGTAATTCTGTTCCTTCAAAATATTTTCTGTTTTGCCAAAGCGGCTGTTCGTCTCCGCTTGGCATATCCTGCCAAACCAAAATCCCTAACTGATCGCAGTGTGTGTACCAACGTTCCGGTTCGACTTTTACGTGCTTGCGAATCATATTAAAACCTAATTCTTTTGTTTTAATAATATCATATTTCAAAGCTTCGTCTGTTGGCGCCGTATATAAACCGTCCGGCCACCAACCCTGATCTAACGGGCCAAACTGAAAATAGTCTTTGTTATTTAACTGCATTCTCACTATGCCGTTTTCATCTCTTTTTGACGCAATTTTTCGCATCGCAAAATAGCTTTTCACTTCATCAACCACTTTATTATTACTGATTAAACGAATTTTTGTCTGATATAAAAACGGACTCTCCGGCGACCATAATTTGGGGTTATTTAATACAATATCATTGCTTTCACCAATAACCGCTTTTTCTTTTGCAATTGCTGCCTCGCCATCAAAAACAGTAATTTCAACTAAATCTCCAGCTTCCGCACCCGCAACATCTGCTTTGATACTTATGGTATTCTGATCAATATTTGGAGTTGTTTTGAGTGTTGTAATATTTTTAGCATTTACCGGTTCTATCCAAACCGTTTGCCAAATTCCGGTTACCGGCGTGTACCAGATTCCTTCAGGATTTTTTACTTGTTTGCCTCTTGGCTGTGGACCATCATTTGAAGGATCCCACACTTTTACCACCAGCTTTTGATTTTTTCCCTTTTGGATAAAAGGAGTAATATCAAACGAAAATGGTGTGTAACCTCCCGTATGTGAACCTACTTTTACATCATTAATAAATACTTCGGTTTTCCAGTCTACGGCACCAAAATGCAAAAGAATATTTTTACCGTTCCAGTTGGATTCAAGCGAAAAATGGGTTTCATACCAAAGTTCATTTTTTGCTCCCACATCTTTCATCACTCCGGACAAACTGGATTCGACCGCAAACGGAACCAAAATTTGCCCGTCATATTTTGAAGGAGCTTTTTTTCCAAATTCCTGAATGGCATAATTCCATAAACCATTTAAATTTTTCCATTGGCTGCGCTCCATAATCGGACGGGGATATTCCGGTAATGTTTTATTAGGATCAACCTGCTCCGCCCATTTAGTTTTGATTTTATCTCCCTGTGGTTTCCATTGTGCATGAACCAGGAAGCTTATAAAAAGCGCCAGTAAAACAGTTATTTTTTTATTCATTATATCTTGTTTTGTGCAATGCTTTTAAAAAGTATTGCCATTTCAATTTCTTCTTTACTAAATAAATTACCAGACTATATCCACATAGTCTGGTAATTTCAAACACTAACTTAACTAACCATTTTTTTGAGTTATGAGTTTGGAGTTATGAATTGAACCCAATCCTCACTCATAACTCATAATTCATAATTTCATAATTTCATAACTTTTTAACGAGGCCAAATTTCTTCACCAAGCTATCATATTCTTTTTTCGAAATGGTGATCATACAGCCATGACGTACTTTTTCAGGAAAACTGTATTTATCCCAATCGGCAAAAAAAGTGTAACCTGAGGCCTGAAACCAAGGTCCGTTGAGATTGTCTGCAATCGATAATCCGTAAGAAACTCCCGGATATTGCTCGTAATACATGTACCATATTTTATCATCAGGAGAAGGAATCAGCATTGGCGCTTCTCTAAAGTTGGGACTAATCGATTGTTGGGGCAAAGAGTAAGGTCCTAAAAGTGATTTTGATTTAGCAATTCGGATAGTTTTTCCGGTTGTCCAGTATAAAGTGGGATAGGTTTCATCTTTAATTACAGCATAATACGAATCACCTACTTTACGAATAAAAACATCTATGGTTCCCATATCCCAGTCGAACAAACGTTTTGGTGTTCCTTCGAAAGTTTTTAAGTCTTTAGACAAAACATACAAAGTTCGCTGACTTGCCCAATAACGTTCTGGATCTTCTTTTGTACCATCAAGATGCGGCGTGTGCCACGTCATGATAAACTTTTCTGAGTCTTTGTCGTAGTATAATTTTGGCGCACCAATTCGTTGTAAAGCATTCGAATAATCTGGCGTACTTTTTAAATCCGGCGTATAATCTGAGTGTTTTTTCCAGGTAATTAAATCCTCTGAAACCCAGATATTGATTGTTTTTGCATCGTCGCCAGTGTTTCCTGCAATGTAGTATTTCCCGTCCGGACCTTTGCAGATATCGGGGTGTCCTTTATAATCTTCAAAAACTCTTTTTCCGCTGTTTAAGTTTTCCCAATGCAAACCATCAAGACTAACGGAATAATACAATTTGCCGTAATCGTTGTGCGTCATATGCGCAAAAAGATAGGCTTCATTTTTAGGTTTTTCATTTCCTTTTACTTGTCCCGGCGGATCGGGTTGTTGCGCTTTCGCGGAAAAACCTATGGCTAGCATCATAATGAATAAGAGCTGTTTTATTTTATATTTTCCCATTTTTCTTACTATTAAAATGTTTTTTTTTGCCACAGATTAAATGATTCGAAATGATTTTTTTTAAACACATAGAAACATAGCTTTTTGGTACGGTTAAAAGTCGTTTCACTTATAATAAAACACATAGCAATGTTTGAAAAGCGAGATTTTTTTTAAACAATCTTAAAAAGAACAATAAACCTATGTTTGTATGTGTTTATTTTTTTTTTGCCACGAATTCACGAATGATTGTATACAATACATAGAAAAAATTCGTGAATTCGTGGCTATTTTATAATGAAACAAATCCTTTAAATCAGTGAAATCTGTGGCAAAAAATCTAGTTTTCTAAAAATCTAAGAAGTCTAACAATCTATTTTTTATTTGCCTCAGAAGTCATCTTTTTAATCAAATCTGTTTCTGCTTTTATATAAGGCGTTCCGTCGTTTTTAAGTACTTCGTGAAACCAAAGTTTTGGCTCTGCATCGTATTTTTTAGTCCAGCTGTCCCAGGCATATTTGGTTTGTGTTTTTCCGTCAACAAAACCCCAGTTGATCATGCCCACATTGTATTTTTTTGCAATTGGCAAAAATCCTTCAAAAGTGCTTCCGTTTGGTCTTGCCATATATTCTGTACACAATAACGGTTTTCCGTATCGTTGCAATTGTTTGATCACTTTTTCGAAATCTGCAGGTGTATTATAGTTGTGAAAAGAAACCACATCCGATTGTTCGATCTGCATTTTGTGCATTGGTTTCATCTTTGCTTCATCACTCCAGTCTCCGACCCAAACACCTGAAGTTAAAGGCTGTGACGGATTGCTTTCTCTTGCCCAGACAAAAACATCTTTTAAAAGCGGCAAAATCAAATCGACTTTGTTTTTAATTTCGATTTTTTCATAAGATGGTCCCGTCATATTATCCGGCTCGTTCCAGACATCCCAACCCAAAATACGTTTGTCGTCTTTGAACTTTGCAACGGTTTCTTTTACATATTTTTCTAAACGAGGATATTGTGTTTTGTCCTGTAATACTTTTTGTCCCGGACTCTGCACCCAGCCTGAATTGTGTGTGTAGGGTTTTGGTGCACGTTGTTTGCCTAAAGCAGGAAAAGGATCCCAGCACGAATCAAATAAAACAAACAGTGTTTTAATGTGGTGTTTATCTGCAATTTCCAAAAATGTATTCATGCGTTTGTAAAGACCTTCGGCATCTTGCTGATGCAATAAATCGTGCAGGTAAACGCGCATTACATTCATACCAATACCTTCTGCCCAGCCCAATTCCTGATCGATTCTTTTGGGATCAAAAGTATCTTCCTGCCACATCTCTAACTGATTTATAGCTGTGCTAGGATAATAATTTGCTCCTACTAACCAAGGTTGTCCTGCATACCATGTATTGGCCTGATCTTTTGTCCAGATTTCTCTTTTTTCGATTGCAGCGGTTTCACTTTTACTTTCTTCGGTATTCTTTTTTTTGTTGTTGCAACTAAGCAATACTAGTCCTGCCAACATTAATGTCAGACACAATTTTACTTTTTTCATTATAAATTTTGTTATTATGAACAATCGTTCTTTTTATAAGGGAATCAGATTTATTGGATCTGATTCCCTTTTAACTATTTTAATATTCAGCGTGTTGATCCAGGTTTGGATTATTATCCACATCAACCTGCGGAATTGGTAATCTTTGGTTTTTACCTACTGTAAAGTTTTTAAAATCAGGATCACGAAGCGCAATTTTATCCACAGAAGCCTGAGTGTTTAAATCTCCCCAGCGTTTTAAATCTTCCCAGCGAACACTTTCTCCGGCCAATTCTAAAACTCGTTCTGTTTTTAATCTTTCTAAAAATTTATCGTGATCGTTTCCAATTTCAGGATGTGCAACCGCTAGTGTGTTCATGTTTGAACGTGCTCTTACTAAATCAACATATTGATAAGCGCCAGCTGTATTTCCTAATTCGTTCAGCACTTCGGCATAGCGTAACAAGATATCTGCGTAACGAACCAATCTGTAGTTTACCTGATTGTAATAATCTTCGTTGTTTCGGTAATAATCACGGCTTCCTTTTCTGAACCAGGCTTCATCATTGCCCCACTCCCAGTTTTTGCCGTATGTTTTGTCTCCAAAATCAGCTAGTAAACCCGGATAGTATAAAGTGTATCTTAATCTTGCGTCCAGATTTCCGTCTTTATTTTTTTCTTGTTTAAAAGCATTTACTAACCAGAAACGAGCTTGTCCGTCTGACCATCCAATTCCTCTTGGGGCAAAAAATTGACTGCGATTACTGGAAACAGCAGCATTTTGATCCTCTCCTGTTCCACCTTTTCTTTGATCTCCAAACTGAATTTCAAACACAGACTCAATGTTGTTTTCATTTACGTCTGTAAAGTTGTCTCTGTAATTTGCTACTAAATTATACTTGGCACCGGGACCGGTAATTAAATATTCCAGAGCCCCTTTTGCCTCTGCCCATTTATGCTGTTGCATGTATACTTTTGCCAGAAAAGCTTTTGCAGCGCCTTTATCAGGACGTCCGGTTTGGTCACCTGACCATGAAGCAGGCAAATCGGCGAAAGCCTCATTTAAATCTTTTTCCACCTGTGCCCAAACTTCGGTCACGTTTTTTTGCTGCGGTAAATCAGCCGGTGTAGAAGGATCCAGCACTAAAGGAATGTTTTCCCAAATAATTCCGGCATAGTAGTAATGTAGCGCTCTGAAAAATTTAGCCTGCGCCAAAATTTTCTTTTTATCGTCTTCATTTTGAAATGTAATATTGGGCACATTTGCCAAAACCTGATTGCATCTAAAAACGGCTTTGTAAGTATCTCTCCATGTTACTGAATTTCCTTCCCAAAAATTATAATTGATATAATTGAATCTTGTCCAGTCTGCCAATTCTGTCCACGGGCTGTTACTAAATCCTTCATCAGAAGTTAAGTCAAGACGGAAATAAATCCATCTTGCCCATAATCCATCTTTATAAAACATGGCATAAATGGAGTTCACACCAGCTTGTGCATCACTTTCAGTTTTCCAATATTGATCTACTGTTATATCATTTGGGCTGTTCAGATCTAATTCATTTTCACAAGATGATGCAAAAAAGAGACCTAGAAAAACTACGGTTGTTATTATTATTTTTTTCATTATCCTATTTTTTTAATTAAAAGCTAAATTCAACTCCAAAAGAATATGTTCTAAGATTTGGGAAAGCTCCGTTATCTACACCTCTTTCAAAAATATTACCGTTTGAAAATTCAGGATCTAAGCCTTTGTATTTTGTAATTGTAATAATATTTTGTGCTGATAATGTTAATCTTGCTCTTGCAATTCCGGATTTATTCAAGATACTTTCCGGCAAATTATAACCAAATCCAATATATTTAAGTCTGATAAAATCGCCATTTTCTAAGAATCGGTCACTATCTCCCCTTGAGTTTAAAGTTGAACCTTTTGTTACTCTCGGGAAATCCGTATTTGGGTTCTCAGGCGTCCAGGGCTGAATTCCTGCTCTGTAATTACTATTGTCGTCAAAACGATCTACAACGCTTCTAAATCCGTCATAAACAGTTGCTCCGTGCGAAGCAATCCAGTTCATCGAAAAATCAAAACCTTTGTATTCTGCTCCTGCATTTAAACCCATTTCAAATTCAGGCCAAGGGCTTCCAACAATTGCTTTGTCATCACTTGTAATTTGTCCGTCGCCGTTAACATCCTTAAAACGGATATCTCCGGGTACTGCGCCTGGCATAATTACTTTTCCATCAGCGTTTTTATAGTTGGCTATTTCAGCTTGATTTTGAAACAATCCATCGGTTTGCAATACATACCACATTCCTACAGGCGATCCTGCTCTTGTCATGGTATTTCCAACGATGTTTTCGTTTTGACCATTTCCTAAAGACACCAATTTGTTATTTACTTTGGTAAAGTTTACAGAAGCATTAAATGAGAATTCATTAATTTTTTTGCTGTAAGCCAATTCCAGTTCAATACCTTTATTTTCAACCGTTGCGGCATTAGAAATAGGATTTCCTCCGTCATTTCCTGTGGTTAATAAAATGGGAAAACCAAATAATACATCTTCTGTACGGGCAATAAAATAATCTGCCGTAAAACGTAGATCATTATTTAAAACTCCCAGATCTAATCCAAAATTGGTTTGTTTTAGTTTTTCCCAACGTAACTGAGAATTAGATAATTTTACCTGAGTTGCAGATGGATACAAAGTCTGTCCTGTTCCTAAGACAATTTGCCCAAAATTATTCACGAAACTTTTGTATTCGTAATTTCCAATGTTACCAGAACCTAATTCTCCGTAACTTGCTCTTAATTTCAAATCTTTGATAAATTCAGATTTAAAGAAAGATTCATTATTTACTCTCCATCCTGCAGAAACAGAAGGGAAATTTCCCCATTTGTTTTCATCACTAAATCTTGATGATCCATCGCGTCTTAAAACAGCATTAAATAAGTAACGGTTATCATAATTGTACTCTAATCTTCCTAAATAAGAGGCCAGAGAAGCTTCATTAATAAAACCACCCACTACCGGTGAATCTCCCTGATTTAGAACCTGATAATATTGACCCGTTCCTGAGTTTATCGGAATATTTCTCTTTGTTCCATAAATTTGTTCGTATTTATCTTTTTGAAAAGTCTGTCCCACTAAAATTGTCAGATCATGTTTTCCAAATTGTTTTTTGAAATTCAATGTATTTTCAAACAACATCGTTTCTGATCTTCCTTTATTTTGATCAATAATAGAAGGATCTATCGGTTGATTTAATGTCCAGTTTCCAATTTTTCTTAAAAATTTATAGGAATCAAAACTAGTTTCATATCCAAAATTGAAACGGTATTTTAACCACGATGCCAATTTTAATTCTGACCAGACATTTCCTCTGATTCTGAAATTTTCATTTATTGCATTCGAAAAATCAGCAATTGCTAAAGGATTTGTACCAAAAGTATCTGCTACTCCTTGCTTTCCGTAACCATATCCTCCAGGATTTCCAGCATCATAAAGCGGAATTGTTGGCGTCATTCTGTAAACATCAATAATTGGATTTCCAGACATTTCATCTGTTTTAGAATTGCTGATGGCAATGTTTTCTCCAATACTAAAAATACCTTTGGTTCCACTTGAATTTACACGGAATGAAATTCTGTCAAAATCAGTTCCTACAACTGTTCCTTTATTGTCAAAATAATTTCCTGACATAAAAAAGGTTGAGTTCTCTCCACCTCCGGAAACGCTTACATTATAGTCATTGATCATTCCGGTTTTGAAAACAGCATCCTGCCAGTCTGTATTAACCGCCATGTTAAGATTTTGTCTTGGATATCCCGCATTATCATATGCCTGATTATTTAATTTTGCAAACTCCTCAGTTCCCATTAAATCATATCGTGGCATTGTGGTAATACTTGATTTCACAGAAGCTTCCACCTTAAGCGGTCCTTTTTTACCTTTTTTGGTTGTAATGATGATTACACCATTTGCAGCTCTTGAACCGTAAATTGCTGCTGCAGATGCATCTTTTAAAACCTGAATAGTTTCGATATCATTTGGGTTAAAATCCCTGTTTGCAGAAGTAATTACACCATCAATTACATATAACGGATTGGTGTTTTGAAGGTTCTTTAAACCACGAATTTCAATATTGGCTTCCTGTCCCGGGCGGCCGCCGCCACGAACTTTAACTCCGGTAACTAAACCCTGAAGTCCGTCTGCGACTGTTGTAACCTGACGTTTTTGAATTTCTCCGGCTTTTACCAGAGAAACGGCTCCTGTAAGGTCTTTTTTCTGTTGAGAACCATAACCTACCACCACAATTTCGTCCAGTTTCATTGCATCTTCAGGTAAAGAAGCATCTACTGTTGTGGCATTATTTATCGCAATTTCGATTGTTTTGAATCCCTGCGAACTAAAAATCAGGGTTTGATTTGAAGCTGCTGTAATTTTATATCTTCCGTCGAAATCGGTAACTGCACCGTTTTTGGTATTCTTGATCACAACATTTGCAAACGGAATGGGTTCTCCTGTTGCAGAAGACACTTTTCCCGTTATGGTTATTTGCTGTTGTGCCTGCACTTGCTGCACTAATAAACTAAAGAAAAACAAGAGGTAATATCTCTGCTTTAAAATTTGAGTGAACGTTGTTTTCATTGATTTTTCATTTTAGATAGTTTTCATTTTTTTGGTTGGTTTTGTACTGAATTTGTAAAGTTTTTAAACGTCTGTGCGATGGCGACGTACCATTTTAAAATTGGTTACTAATAATTATGTGTTCATTTTAATTCAAAAGTATTAATGTGATCGTTTTTTAAAGTTAATTTTATTGATGCCTTATTTTTTAAGGTTAAAAATTATCAATATCATTTATTTAAAAAGTCAAAGTAGATGATTTTAATTCAAAATAAAATGATTCATTTGTGTCAATTTCTCTCTTAAATGAGTCAAATTGTAGAATTATATCCAATTAAACAGCGGTTTGCATCATTTTGTTGAACATTGACACGATTTGATTACAACATGATTTTATCTTAAATAACACAACAATGCGTAAATTCTTTCTTTTTTCATTTTTATTGATTTTTTCGATAAATTTTATTCAGGCACAAGAATATTATTTTAAACATTTTCAGGTCGAGGAAGGACTTTCCAACAACACCGTTTTGACTTCTTTACAGGACGAGGATGGTTTTATGTGGTTTGGAACCAAAGATGGCCTGAACCGGTTTGATGGTTACAGGTTTAAAACCTATCGCAGTAATGGCAACCCCATTCATAGTTTAGGGAGCAATTATATTCAGTCTCTTCATGAATATAAAGGTGTAATTTGGGTAGGTACAGATAAAGGTTTGTATCAGTACAATAAAAAGACGGATGAGTTTACTGTTTTAAATGAAGCTATTAATGACAGGATCAACGATATCAACCACGATAAAAATGGAAATATCTGGTTTATTTCAGGCAATATTCTGTACAAATATTCTACGGTAAAAAAGGAAACCAAAACTTTTAATCCGAATAAATATTTTATCGTGACCTCGATTTCGCGGGATGCTAATGGCCAGATTTGGGCTTCTTCCCTAAACAAAATCTACCGTTATTCTGAAGAAAATCTTTCATTTGAAAATATTCCGATAACGCCTCCGGCAAATTCGGCTAATTTTAGAATTACTGTTATTTATGCATTAGATAAAAATAATATTGCAATTGGTACGCAGGAAGATGGGGTTTTGGTTTATAATATCCCAAATAAAACTACTGCGGGTTTACAATTTTCAGGTAAAAATCCGGTTTATGTTCGGCAGTTTAAAACAAAAGGCAACGCCGAACTCTGGATTGCCAGCGAATCAGGCGTTTATGTTTACAACCTGAAAACAAAAGTGAATGTAAATCTCAAAAAAAATTACAATGATCCTTATGCCATTTCCGACAATGCGGCTTATTCGATCACTATTGATAAGGAAAACGGAATTTGGATTGGCACCTATTTTGGCGGTATTAATTACCATCAAAAACAATACACGCAATTCAAGAAATATTTCCCGCAAAAAGGACAAAACTCTATTAGCGGAAGTGCCGTCAGGGAAATTCATAAAGACGATAAAGGCGATCTCTGGATTGGAACCGAAGATGCAGGATTAAATCGATTTGATCCTAAAAAACAGCAGTTTACCTCGTATTTACCTAACGGAAGCAAAAACGGTGTTTCATATTATAATATACATGCCCTGATGCCCCGAAAAGACAAGATTTGGGTGGGAACTTTTGAGCATGGTTTAGATGTTTTAGACAGAAATACGGGTGCGGTAATCAAACATTACACTGCCAATAATCCATCATCAGGATTGCGAAGTAATTTTATTTTTTCTTTTTATAAAACCAAAAAAGATGAATTGATTGTGATTACGACAATGGGGCTTTATAAATATAATGAGCAAAATGATAATTTCGACATTTTAAAAATATTTCCGGAAACCACGCATTACACGAATTATAAAGAAGACAGCGAAGGAAATTTATGGGCCGGAAGTTATCGCGATGGTTTGTTTTATTATAATCCAAAAACCAAAAAGAAAGAGGTTTTTATTTATGATTACAAAAATCCAAACGGCATTAGCAATAATTCTATCAATTATATTTTTGAAGACAGTTCGAAAAACTTATGGTTTGCCACTGAAAACGGTCTGGATTTATTGGATAAAAAAACAAGGACTTTTAAAAAATTCACTACCAAAAATGGTTTTCCCAGCAATGTCGTATATTCTATTTTAGAAGATGATGCTAAAAATTTATGGCTGACCACTTCTAAAGGTTTGGTAAAATTTGGTCCTGACCATAAAAGCATTAAGATTTATACCACGGCAAACGGTTTATTGAGCGATCAGTTTAATTATGCATCGGCATTTAAAGATACAAACGGCGATATGTATTTTGGAAACCTAAACGGAATGATCAGTTTCAACCCGAAGAATTTTACCAAAAACAAATACACTCCTTCTATCTTTATTACCAATTTGCAAATCAACAATAAAGATATTAATGCCAACCAGGATGATTCTCCTATAGAGCAATCTATTTCGCATATTGATGAACTGGAACTGAACAACAATCAATCCTCGTTTAATTTAGAATTTGCTTCTTTAAATTATACCGCTCCGGAACTTACCGAATATTGGTATAAATTGGAAAACGTAAATAATGACTGGGTTTATCTCGAGCGCAACAATAAGGTCTTTTTTACTGAACTCGCACCGGGAGATTATGTTTTTAAAGTAAAATCACTGAATAGTTTTGGCGTTTGGAGTAAAGAGATAGAATTAAAAATCAGGATTCTGCCGCCGTTTTGGGCGAGTTCTTATGCTTATTTATTTTACTTTCTGCTGGTTTGCGGCTCATTTTACTACATCATTCGCTACTCACAAAACTTAACCCAGATTAAAAACAATCGAAAAATAAAGCATCTCAACGACGAAAAAGAGAAAGAAATCTATCAGGCTAAAATTGATTTTTTTACCAATGTAGCGCACGAAATCAGAACACCTTTGACGCTGATAAAAGGACCTTTGGAAAAACTTCTGGTGATGGAACATCAATTGCCTGAAGTGCCTCAGAATCTTTCGATAATGAAAAAAAATACATCGCGATTGTTGAAATTGGTAAATGAATTACTGGATTTTAGAAAGTCGGAAATTGGCGGATTGAAACTGACTTTTGTCGAAGCGAATATTTCATCGATGGTTCGTAATTTTCATTTAAGATTCAGTCAGCTGATTGAGGAAAGAGGCATTGAATTTGAACTGGAACTGGGCGATAAAGATATTTTTGCTTTTGTAGACAAAGAAGCTTTCAAAAAAATCCTAAGCAATTTGATGAGCAATGCCATTAAATATGCCAACGAAAAGGCTTCTATTTCACTTTTTAGGGACGAAAAGAAACTGACTTTGATTGTAAATAACGACGGGAATGTGATTCCGTTTCATTTGAAAGATAAAATTTTCGAGCCGTTTTTCAGGGTCGATAATATGGATGCAACTTCCGGAACCGGAATTGGACTTTCGCTGGCACATTCGCTCACACAATTGCATCACGGAAATCTGCAGGTAATTCCGGATTCGAAACTGAATATTTTTGAACTTGTGGTGCCGCTTCGTCAGGAAGAAGAATTTATGTTTTATAATGAAACTGAAAAAGAAGAAATTGAAACAGAAGCTGAAACTACCGAAATCGAAAACAAACACGAGAAACCTCAGCTTTTGATTGTAGAAGATAATGAAGATTTACTGAATTTTATTACCGCAGAAATGTCGTCGGTCTACACGGTTTTAAAAGCAGATAATGGCGAAAATGCCCTGAAAATTATTCACAATGAAAATATTCAGTTGGTCATAAGTGATGTTTCGATGCCTGTTATGGACGGGATTACTTTGTGTAAAGAAATTAAAGCCAATCTGGAAACGAGTCATATTCCGGTTATTTTGCTTACGGCTAAAAACTCTCTAAAATCTCAAATTGATGGCCTTGGAGCCGGTGCCGATGCCTATATTGCAAAGCCTTTCTCGATGGATTATTTGAAAGTTCAGGCCAATAACCTGATCGAAAACCGAAAACAGATTATGAATTATTATGCGAGTTCGCCTCTTTCGCATATTAAAAGTATTGCACACAATAAAACGGATGAAAAATTCCTTAAAAAACTGGACGAGGAAATTTTAAAAAACATTACTGATTCTGATTTAAGTGTTGAATCGCTGGCAGAAATCATGAATATGAGCCGATCGACTTTATACCGAAAAATAAAGGATATTTCGAATTTAAGCCCGAATGAACTCATCAATATTGTGCGCTTGAAAAGAGCAGCAGAACTGCTTTTGAATGAGAATTTTAAAATGTATGAAATTGCCGAAAAAGTGGGCTACAAATCGCAAACAAGTTTTGGCAGAAACTTTCAAAAACATTTTTCGATGACGCCATCTGAATATATTGCGATGAACAAATAAAAAACGATGTAATTATCTTGTAAAGAGTAAACTAAAAAACCGCTAAACCATTCGTTTAGCAGTTTTTTTTTATAGCTAATTTTTAAAATTTTATTTACTGAACATAATAAGGAACGCTGTACAAAAATCTTACCCGGTATCCATTTTTTATCGCAGGTTTCCAGTTGGGCGATAACTTTAAAACTCTTACCAACTCTTCTCCCGATTTATAACCAAAATCACGAAGAACTTTTATATCAGACAACGATCCGTCTTTTTCAATTACAAAATTGACAAAGACTCCTCCATAGGCTTCATTTTCGACTGCTTCTTTTGGTGCAACATAATTCTTCTTTAAAAAAACATGAAACTTATTGATACCTCCTGGATATTTAGGCACAGAGTCTACCAATGAATGATTGTAAATTTCATGGTCATTTTCCTGTACATTGTGTTCTAATACAGTCGTTTTTTGAAATTCCTTTTCTACTTTTAAAGGAGGACTAACAATTGCAGGTTTACTTTTATCTTTTTGACAGCTTGCCATTATGATACAACTAAAAAGTAAAAAAAACTTTTTCTTCATTATTTATTGGATTGTGTTATACGTACATCAGAAACAAATTTTCCCGGTTCTTTCCTTATAATTGTTTTAATACAATATTGCGATACCACACACTATTTCCGTGATCCTGCAGCGCTATTTTTCCTTTTTTGAATGTACCGAAACCACGCCAGGTCGCAAATTTGCTTCCATCAATTAATTTTTTAAAATTATCATCCCAAAGTACGGTTTCAACGACTACGACTCCGTTTAAAATAAGAGTTAATTTTCCGTTTTTGCTGATAATTTCGGCTGAATTCCATTCTCCAACTGGTTTTACAGGTTCTGATTTGCTTTGAATTAAATCGTATAAATCTCCCGCACGGTGTTTGGTAATTTTTCCGTCAGGATGGCCATCATTGTCTAAAACCTGCATTTCCAGACCAGTACTAAAAGTATTGGGATATTTTACAGCATCTTCTTTCACATAAAAAAGAATGCCGCTATTGCCATTGGGAGATATTTTCCAGTCTAATTTTAAATGAAAATTTGCATATTCGGCATTGGTTACTAAATCTCCTCCTTGTCCGTCTTTTACTGCATCGGGATCAAAATGCAATACGCCATTTTCTGCCTTCCATCCTGCTCCGGCGGAATTTTTACCGTAAGAATGCCAGCCTTTTGTTGTTTTTCCATCAAAAAGAGGTTTAAAACCTTTCTGTGCCTGAATCGTTTGTGCTGTAAACAAAATCACTACTGCAATTATTACTTTTTTCATTTTTTATTATTTAGTATAAACTTACTGAAACTCATTTTTTAATTCGATCAGTAAATTCATGGTTGTTTTGTTATGGTTCATTTTAGATATAAATCGAATATCCGTTCACAGTAAAATTAGCAAAAAGCTGCTTATTCGCCTATAATATTTAAATGGCTTTAAAACATAAAATAAGGATGAGCCAAAACCCATCCTTATTTTTATAATTCTACTAAAAAAAACACCAAATTAAATTGAAGGGAAAAGACTGGTTCTGGCCATTTTATCTGATGAAAACTCAACAGAAAGACCTTCGCCATAACTTTCCTGAAAATATTCTAATCGAATTGGCAGAAGTCCTTTTTTCAATGTTATTTCAGATTTCTTTTCATCAAAACCATGCAATCCGTCGTTATCAATTAGCAGTTGATTGTTGATGTACAATTTACTGCCATCATCTGATGCGATGTAAAAAGTATATGTTCCATCGGCCGGAATATTAATGAAACCATTATAAACCAAACCGTAATTATTAGCATCATGTTTGATTTTGTTTAAATCAAAATCCGGTGCAAATCCTTTATCAACCGGAGTTAATGTACTAAAATCAGGCATTTTACTCCACTTTCCTTTATAAAGGCTGTAATTTAATCCTGTTTTTTTATTGTAAAATATTTTTGAAACAACAGAACTGCAAGACCCTTCGCCCGCAAGACATGCAATAGCATTTACGCGCGCAGGTACTGTAACTTCAAACGGTTTTGTGTACAATTGCGAATTGCGTGTTGGAACTGAACCATCTGTTGTGTAATATATTTTATCGGAACCTTTTTGTACAAACTCTACTTGTGCTTTGGTATCAGATTTCAGTTCTGTTTCTTCCTTAAAATCTGGTCTTTCGGCAATACTTCCGTAAGTTTTAAGCAATTCATAATACGGTTTGTAGGCTTTATTTGCTTCGCTAACCGACTGAATTGTCAGGAGTGCATTGTTCCAGCGATCTCCAAATCCGTCGATTTCTTTTTTTATGGTTGTAATGTTATACTCCAGACTTTGACCAAATTGAGAAAGCGACATTATTTCGAAAGGGCTATGTAAACCGTCATTCCAATCATGTAATAAACGGAATGCTTCGAAATTTTTCATGTATTTAATTTGTCCTTTTTTACCTGACAAAAGCTGTTGATCGTAATCAGGAAATTGTACCTCAACCAAAATGGTTTTATTGGTTGGTAATTCTGATACATATATATGTGTTTCGAAGTCATTTCCGGCGTACGACCAGCTTCCCGCTTTAGCCTCTGCACTATAAGGAATATTTTGCCCGTTTACCGTTACAGCTGTTGGCGGAAAAGAGCAAGGAAAACGAAGTTCATATCCTCTTGAAGTTAACATTCCCGGGAATGAACCTTCTGCTGCTCCTATTGCAATATTCGTTTTATTACCGGATTGTGCTGAAGTAATGGTTGTAAAAGTAAAAGCATTTTTCTTGAAATTGTTATTATTGCCTTCATCTTCATACAATTTTAAAGTTCCTTTTTTACCCGGAAAAAAAGAAAGAATTAGCGGATTTAGAGGCTTTTCGTCTGTTCTTTGTACTTTTGGCTGCATCGGAATAATTGCTCCCTCTTTTACAAAAACAGGAATATCACCTAAAGTATATGACATTGTGATTTTTTTACCGCCTTTTATGATACTTCCTGTGCTGGTTTCGTACCATTTTCCTTCCGGTAACCAGGTTTCGTGTTGTACGGCAATATTTCCGTTTTCAATAGGTTTTGTAATAGGATTTACAATCATATCGCGACCAAACATATATTGGTTGGCTATAGAATAGGCATTTTCTTCTTTCGGATAATCGTAATACATAGGGTGAACGGTAGAAACGCCTGTTTCATAAGTATTACGTGCTTCATTATACAAATACGGCACCAAAGAATATCTCGTAAGATAAGCTTCTCGCATGATCAGGAAATTATCAAGCGGATACGCCCAAATACGTCTTTCGTGTTGTGGTGCAGCTGTAGCGTGCGTTCTAAATATTGGACTAAAAACACCCCACTGAATCCATCTTGTATACAGTTCGGCAGTTCCGGCATCGCCCTGATGACCGCCAATATCGTGGCTCCAATAACCAAATCCTACGTTGGCTGCAGTAGCCGTAAAATAAGGCTGATAATTCAATGATTCCCAGGATACGTGCGTATCACCTGAAAACCCGATTTGATATCTGTGATTGCCAAGTCCTCCCCAACGATGAAAAATAAGCGGACGCACTTTGTTTTGACGTTCCATATCGCTGTAATGCACGTAATTTAAATAAATGGTAGGATTAACTCCGGGAATATTAGTACTTCCCCATTGTTGCCAGTCAAGCCACCAGAAATCTACTCCTGCTTTTTCTATAGGATGCAATACCAGATTCATATAATTTGTAGCAAACTTTTTATCGGTAATATCAAAAGGCACATATTTTTTTGTCGCCGGATCAATTCCCATTGCTTTTGCCATTTCAGGATATACTTCTTCAAAAGGCTGTATTCCCGAAGCAGGATGCAGATTAAGACAAGTTTTAAGATGTTGTTCATCTGTCCATTTTAAGAATTTTTCAGGAGAAGGAAACAAGTTTTTATTCCATGTAAAACCGGTCCATCCGGCATCTTCACCGGCCTGATCTCTTTGTCTTTGTCCGTTTTTGAAGAATTCGGGCAATGATTTTATGTGCCAGTCCATATCGATTACAAATACATCAAGCGGAACGTCATGCATTTTGAATTCGCCAACAAGATCGCGAAATTCAGTATCCGAATATTCTCTGTAGCGTGACCACCAGGCACCAAAAGCAAAACGTGGCGGCATGGCTATTTTACCTGCAATATCAGTATAATCTTTTAAGGCTGTTTTATAATCAGAATCATAGGCAAATAAGTATAAATCCTGAGGTTTATCTCCGGGACGCGCCATTACCCAAGGCCAGTCTGAATTATCAAAAAGAGGGCGTTCGCTGTCGTCTATCAAATACCAGCCATCACGGGAAATGATTCCTTTTTCCAGTTCTTTCGCGGGTCCGTCAACTCCGTCAAGAGTTCGGGTTGTTCCTAATAAGTTTTTTGTGTTGGCCAAGCCGGGTTTCCAGGAAGTCGTTTTTCCGTTCACCATAAAATCGACACTTAAGTTTTTATCGGTAAACTTACCCTGACCTGTTTTAAATTTAAGTTTTAAGACATCAGTTACAATTTGCAGTTCGCCTTTAGACTCTTTTTTTGTGAACTTGGGTACCGGAAGGTTTCTGTTTACAAATGTTAGCGAAGCGTTGTCTGTAAACTTACCATCTGAACTCCATTCCATACGTATTACACGAGGCGAAAGCACCGTAAATCTGGCATTGCCTGACACTATCACTGCTTTTGGATTGGCTTCAGGTTGGTATTCCTGAGCCATTAAAACTGTAGAAGCGAGACAAAAAATGGTAACTAAAAGTTTTTTTGTTTTCATATTCTCTTTTAAAATTAATCTTAAAATAAATACTTTCAATGCTGTCATTAAAACCAATGAATTTATGTAATCTGAATGATTTTATTGAAAGTATTTATGCTTATTCTGCTTTTATTTTTTAATAAATCTTTTGGTCATTTTTGTTCCGTCTTTTTCAAAAACAGCAAAATAAATTCCCGTTGCTAAACCCGAAACATCTAAACTGTTATTTTTTAGTATTTGCTCCTTCACTAAACTTCCTGTTTCAGAAAAAACACGAATCTGAATGTTTGTCATTTCTGAAGTAAAAGAAAGTGTATTCCCGACCGGATTTGGATATACATTTAAAACAGCTGTAACACCTTCGCTATTTAATGCTGAATTCGCAAATTTTGCAGTTCCCAAAGTGGTTATCGGTTTTACTAAATCGAGTTTCCAGCGTTGTGCATCGTTGCCGTTATCGGTCCACTGCTGTACATTTGTTCTTGGTTCTGCCGAATTATTTGCTACATCAAGACACAAATTGGTGTTTTTGTGTGTCAGTTTAAAATGTCCATCGGTCATCAATTCAATTTTCCAGCGCTGTGCATCTGTACCAAGATCTGTCCATTGCTGTACATTGGCTCCAGCCTGACTGCTGTTGTTATCCACATCCAGACATTGATTGGTTCCTCTATGCGTTAATTTATAAAAACCATCAGATTCTTTTGTAATCACCCAACGCTGCGCATCGCTGTTGTTACTTGTATATTGCTGCACATTAGCGCCTTGCTGCGTACTTGCATCACTCACATCAAGACATTGGTTTGTTCCTTTATGAGTTAGTTTGTAAATTCCTCCCGAGACAATTGGCACTTCAATAAGATCTATTTTCCATCTTTGGGCATCTGTTCCTAAATCTGCCCATTGTTGTACATTGGCACCTGACTGACTGCTGTTATTGTCTACATCGAGACACTGAGTGGTTCCTTTGTGGGTGAGTTTAGCATAACCATCTGACATCATTTCTATTTTCCAGCGTTGTGCATCATTACCGCTATCTGCCGACTGCTGGACATTAGCTCCCTGAACGCTGCTGTTTTGAAAAACATCCAGGCATTGATTTGTTCCTTTGTGGGTGAGTTTATAAAATCCATCTGCTTCGAGTGTCACCACCCATCGCTGCGCATCACTGCCATTATCTGTGCTTTGCTGTACGTTGGTTCCTGACTGACTTGCGTTATTCAAAACATCCAGACATTGATTGGTTCCTTTATGGGTTAATTTATAAATACCTCCCGAAACGATACTTTGTGTAGGACAAGATTGATCCGGTATTCTGGGAGCAACACCGTAATTGGTCATATTAACAGGCTCAATTAAATCTGCTGCATTGAAATACATTCTGTCAATGGCAATTTTCCTGTCTCCCGAAGTGCCATTTTCATATCGATGGTAGATGATATAATATTCATCGCAATTGCCCATTTTTAATACTCCGTGATGTCCGGGGCCTTTGTCTTCGGCATTAGAACTTAATATTTTTCCTCTGTAAGTCCATGGTCCCAGAGGCGAATTTGAAGTGGAATATTGTACGTTATACGTATCATTAAACCAGGATCCGTTAGAATACGTCATATAATAAATGCCTTTACGCTTTACCATATAAGGTGCTTCGGTATAATTTTGTGGTGTTATATCTGTAGGTCCGGTAGCCAGTGAAATCATATCCGGATTTAATTTGCGTACGACCATTCGGCTTTTGCCTGATCCTCCATAATAAATATAGATTTGCCCGTCGTCATCAATAAAAACGTTGGCATCGATAATATCATCTGTATAAGGATCTGTTGCTATAAGCGGTGCGCCAATATCTGTAAAAGGGCCAATGGGTGTATTACCAACGGCTACTCCTATTTTGGTTTCGGCAGTATAATAGAAATAATATTTATTGTTTCGAAAAACAACTGCTGGCGCCCAGCCGTTATATTGCGACCATGGACTATCCGGAAAAAGATCGAAAATAAGACCTTCGTCGTGCCAATTGGTAAGATCATTTGAAGAATAGGCGTGAAACTGTGTGCCGTAAATGGCTGTCGTATAGATGTAATATTTGTTATTAAAATAATGAATTTCGGGATCTGCGCCGGTAAACAAAGGATTGCCACTAAGCTGTGCCTGTGCAGGAACGGCTAAACCTATAAACATTAAAAATACTGCAAAACGCAATCTCAACTGATTCCTGAGAGTATAACTATGCCTTTTAATTTGTATCATAATTTGTGGTTTTTAATCTTATTTTTAATAAATCGCTTTGTAATTTTTGTTAAGAGAGCAATCTTCTAATAGAAGAAAAAAATCCAAAACTTTCCAATACTAAATGATTGAAAAGTTTTGTCTTTCTCATTATAAAAACAATTACAGTTTCTTTAATACAATTGTCATTTTAGCCGGATTAACGGTAAGTTCATATTGTCCTCCTGTTTCAATAACCCATTTATTATCCGGCTGACCGTTTGGCATTAATTGCATCGTCTTGTTATCAGACGCTTCGCCTTTAATTACAGTACCGTTTGCAGCAGGCATTAAGAACCTGCCGCCCCAGTTGCCCAGATCTAAAGCAAGTTTAAATTCGCCTGCATCAAATTGTCCTTTAAAAGTAAATACTTCAGGATTTTTAGGATCCCATGTCATTGGCTTGGCTTTCCCGATATCCCATCCTATACCTGTGATCGCATTTCCTACCATATAAACATTTTCATACGGCACATAACCAAAAGCATAGATTTTCTGATCGAGATCCAAATAAAAGGAATGACGGCCTGCTTCGGCTACTTTAAAAACATTATCGTCTGTTTTTGGATTCGTTTCGTTGTAAATAATTTTATTTCCCTCTACAGGATCGTAAGACGGGAACTCGCTGCCGGGCTTTTCGATAACTTTGAATGAACCAATGGCAAAATTTCCAATAAAATTATAGATCGTTCTTTCTGTTTTTTCTGGCAGCATTTTTCCTGCGCTGTAATCCCAGCCGCCACTTATGGCATCACCAACCATAAAGAGCGGTAATGGCCCCGGACTATAACTTGTAACAGCAAAACTCGTTGTTGATACTTCCGGTAATTGGTATTGTGCTGTATTATCTACTCTTGCTATTATTTGCACTTCAAGATTTGTGATAACATCCCCGGGACGTTTGAAGTTTTTAAGCAACAAAGCGTTTAACTCTCCTACGGTATACGATTTCGTAAAAATACCATCCGGAATTTGCTCTGTAATTGTCGTACTGGTTCCCGGCGCTGCACCTTCACCAAAATTATTGCCTACAAGATCCATACGAAAAAAGTAGGTTAAGGTTGTTCCGGCTCCTCTGTCATTTCCTTTTGTCCATGTAAAAGTGATTGCATTTGCTGCTGCATTTTCTTTAACCAATACAATTTCTTTACTTGAAAGAGTCATCGTTAAAGGATTGGCAAAATCAGGTTCTTTAAGCCATCCTGCATTTTCCAGTCCGTTGTCTTCACAGGCGACAAAAACCAAACTCATTATTATAAATGAGATAATATTTTTTATATTTTTCATTTTGTTTTGATTTTTAGTTATTTGTCCCAGAACGGTGCCTGGATTAGGTTAGGATTTTTTTCGATCTCTGCCAGATATATTGGAAACCAGTAAAAAGATTTTCTGTATGTTCTGTTTTGATACGCTGTTCTTTGATAAAATTCAGTCGCGTTTTTACCGTTAAAGTTCATTCCGTAAAAAGGACCGTTTAAAACCGTTTCTGCCAGTTTCCATCTTCTTAAATCATCATAACGTATTCCTTCTGTACAAAGTTCGACTCTACGCTCCATTCTGATGATCTTTCTAATATTTTCCTGATTGCTTTCTACATGAATATTCTGGTCATCGGTTCCGCCGGTTGTATACGTTCTTACTCCTGCTCTTTCTCTAATTTTATTTACATAAAGCAAGATTTCAGGATTGCCCGGATCAAATTCATTAAGCGCTTCTGCGTAGTTTAAATAGGCTTCTCCTAATCTGTATAAAATTCCGTGGCGCGGTGCAAAATAACCAATGGTTGGGTTTCTTGTCGGGTCGGTTCTTTTTCTGGCTAGATAGCCATTTTGCGGAGCATCATGTGTATTGTTATTGTCTTTTTTTCCATTAAAAAATTCCAGCTTTCTTCCTTTATCTTTTCCTGCATTATCTCCATCAGTGTACCAAACACCATCAAAATTTACTGCCAGATAAAATCTTGGTTCGCGGTTGCAATACATGTTATAAGTACCTGCAAGAGTTACCAGTCCCGGAGCTTTTGCTTCATTAAATTTTGTTAGTCCGTTCGGCCAGAAACCGTCCTGAGAAGAAAAACCTGTCTCAACATATCCCGAATTAGAATCGGTTATAGGCAAACCATTTGCAGTAAAAAATGCATCTACCAAAGATTGTGTTACGCCATATCCCCCAGCTCCTCCCGCTCCTGTTGGCGCGGTATGTCTGTCATATTCTTTAGAATCAACATTAGGACGGGCAAACAAAACTTCTGTATTTCCTCTGCTGGCTTCGATAAGATGCAAATTCTGACACGATAAAAAAGGATCGATTTTTCCGGCAGCATTCATCTCAGTATACAATTTATGGCCTGCTGCTTCTGCGCTCATGATTAAATCTTTACTGGCATCTGCGGCAATTTTCCATTTGTTGGCATCATAAGAAGAATTAAATAAAGGCTTCCCATCTTTGGTCATATGATTCGAGTAATCAGAATTACCATTTACAAGCGGACTTGCTGCAAAAAGCAGCATTCTGGCTCTAACGGCTTTACACATAATAGAGGTGGCGCGACCAAATTTTCTTCCATCAGAATACGATGCAGGCAAAATTGTTTCAACCTCTTTTAGTTCCTTATTGATCCAGGCAACAATTTCATCATATGGTGTTTGTCCTACCTGTAAATCTGAAAGATTATAGTTTACGGGTGTAATTTCATCCGGACTAAAAGGAATTGGCCCGTAAGTATTTATTAAAAGTGAATAATAATACGCTTTTAAAAATCGGCATTCGGCAATCATTAACCTGACTTCATCGGTATTTAGATTTTGTTCCGGTAATGGTTTAATATTTTTGATAAGCAGGTTGCACTCTCTTATTCTTTGCGGAAGATTGTTCCAATATCCAGGACTCCATTGTGATCCTACAGACCAGTCTCCCAGAACAAAAGGTATTACCTGCCAGTCGTATTGGCGCCATCTTTCTGATGGCGTCATGTCATCTCCTAAAATTTCCCATCCTAAACTTCTTGTATATCCCCAGGTAGGATCAGGAATTCTGGAGTAGCATCCGGCCAGCCAGTTTTCTGTTTTTGTTTTACTCTCAAAAACGCCATCCAGAGTAAGTTCGGTATCGCTTTCTTTATCTAAATAATCAGAACATGAAGTCGATAATAATAGTCCCAAAAAAAGGAATATTGCTCTAATGTATATATTTTTCATTTTGATTTATTTTTTAAAATTATAACGCTATTGATAATCCAAACAGCACTGATTTCGTAGATGGGTATTTCAACCCATTTCCTGTAGCCAACTCGGGATCCCAAAGTTTAAAATTAGAGATGTACCACAAATTGTTTCCGCTGATGTAAATCCTTAAACCTTGCAAATACATTTTTTCGGCCATGGTTTTTGTCAAAGTATAGCCTACTTCCATCGTTTTTAAACGTCCAAAACTCATGTCTTTTTTCCACCATGTCGAGGCTACAGAGTTGTTTACATTAGGCCCGTAACTCAATCTTGGCCAAAACACATCCTGACTTGGATTTTCTTCGGTCCAACGGTCATTATAATTCGAATAAATATTTCCTAAAGTACCTGTACCGCTTCCCGGTATAAAATTCGATCCTCCAATAATTCGTTCTGATTTACCTACTCCCTGAAAGAAAAAGCTAAAATCGAATTGTTTGTATTTTAGGTTATTTCCAAAACCATACACAATTTGGGGATCTGTTGTACCGCCAATAAAACCTTCGTCTAAACCACTTATGATTCCGTCATTGTTTCTATCCTGATATCTAATATCGCCAGGACGTAAAGATGTTCCAAATGTTGGTACTGCTATGCCTGGCGCTAATACACCCGGCGCAACAAAATCGTCGCTGGTATATAAGCCCGTTGCAGTATAACCGTATAATGTATTGTTTTGAATGCCAGTTCCGGAACGGTACGTACCTTTTACAGCAGCAGCTTCGTCTCTTTCTGTCACTTTATTTTCTACGTAAGTAAAATTAAAACGCCAGCTCATGAAGAAATCAGCGGTTACTTGTTTGTTAAGATTAAACCCTATTTCGATACCTTTGTTTTCCATTTTTCCAAAATTGGCCCAGGGTGCATTAATAAAACCTGCCTGAGTGGGAACCGTATTTCTTTCTACAAAAATGTCCTTTCTTTTTTCCTGAAAGATATCAACGGTCAAATCCATCATATTGAATAATCCCAATTCGATACCGATGTCTGTTTTTGCCACTTTTTCCCAGGTCAGGTCGTTTACTCCAATTTGCCCTTCTTCAATTCCTTCAAATTTTACTCCTTGTCCCGTACCAAACCAATAGTCTGAATCGTTAGTATCACTAATGGTAGTGAGGTAAGCAAATCTTCTGTTGGCACCAATATTATCATTTCCTACCAAACCATAAGAACCACGCAGTTTGATTTTATTAAAAATATCTTTAAGAGGTTCCATAAATTTTTCTTCGGTGACAATCCAGCCCATCGCTACAGATGGAAAAAAGCCGTATCGGTTTCCTTTTGCAAAATTTTCTGATCCGTTATAACCAAAATTAAATTCCCCAACATATTTTCTATCAAATGTATACGAAGTTCTTCCTGCTAATCCCTGATGTTTAAAAGCCTGAGGAGCAGTTCCGTCGTTATAACTGTCCTGATTGAATAATAATAGTCCGCTTAAATCATGTTTACCAAAAGCGCGGTTATACGTTGTATTGGCTTCCAGATAAACTCGTCTGTTACCAAACTCAGCTGTTTTATCGTATCCCAGATATTCCTGTCCATACGCCTGTACAGTTCCGTGTATTAAACTTCCATCAAGATCTCTTTCGGTCGCTACATTATAATAATCGGGTGATTTACCACGTGTAACTCTGTTTTCAGAATAGGAATCAAACGAATAGGTGAATTTTGCTTTTAAACCCGGTGTAAGATCTTTAAGATCTTGTTCTAATGAAACTAAACTTTCTATCTTGCTTCCTCCTTGTTTATAATATCCTTGCTGTGTACTCATCGCCCATGGATTTTCACGTGCAAAAACTCTGGGAATAGTTCCGTCTGAATAAATGGCAGGATGAACAAAAGGAGTTGTTTCGAAAGCAGTGCCAAAAAGTGTATCTGTACTGCTGTTTCCTTTGTTCAGATTTTGTAAAAAACCTCCAATATTTACGCGCAACAAAGTCGTTTTTGAAACATTCACATCGACATTCGTACGAACATTGGCCCTGTTTAGTTTGGTTTCTGAATCGTATGTCTGGTTGGGATCTCTTGCCAGCATCCCTTTTTCACTGTAATAAGAAGCTGTTAATGCATATCTCAGGATTTCTGATCCTCCGGCAACATTCAGATTAGATCTTGAAGTAAAGGCATAATCTTTAGTAATAGCATCGATCCAGTTTACATCCGGATATAAATCAGGATCGTATTTACTGGCTGTTTTTGCAATACGATCTTCTGAAAACAAAAGTGGTTTGCCTTGCTCAGCAGCTAATTCATTCAATAAAGTCATATAAGGGGCAGCGGCAATAAATTCAGGTAATTTAGTGGGTTCCTGAATGGAATATTCGGTTCTGACCTGTATTCTGGGCGCGCCAACAAAACCTCTTTTGGTATTGATCAAAATTACTCCATTTGCTCCTCTTACGCCGTAAACAGCACTTGCTGCCGCATCTTTTAAAACAGAGAAAGACTCAATTTCTGATGGATCAAGGTCGTTTAGGTTTCGTTCGATTCCGTCTACCAATACCAACGGATTTGTTCCTCCTTTAAAAGTAGAAATTCCACGAATCTTAATATCCGATTGATCATAGCCAGGTTCTCCAGATCGCTGAACTGCCATAATACCCGTAATTTGTCCTGCCAGATTGTTTCCTAATGTACGGGAAGTTCCTACTTGTAATAACGATGGCTTTATGGTACCAATCGCGCCTACAACTGATGCTTTTTTCTGCGTACCATACCCCACAACTACAACAGCCTGAAGATCGCTCGTTTCATCTGCCATTGTTACGATGATTTTTTTATCATTATTTAAAGGTCTTTCGAGCTCTTTCATTCCGATAAACCTAAATACCAGTATAGCCTTGGGAGAAGATACATTGATCGTAAAAGTTCCGTCGAAATCTGTGCTTACGGCATTTTTTGTTCCTTTTTCAAGTACGGTAGCGCTGGGTAACGACAATCCTTTTGAATCGTTTACGGTTCCGGTTACTTTTACAGCATTCTGCGAATTGCCCGTTTGTGCATAACTATTTACTGCACTGAGCATTACAAAGAATAAGCAAATCAATCCACTTTTACTAAACTTAAATCTACTCCAGGTAAATAAGCTTAGAACAATGGATGACATTTTCCAGGTCGGTTTAATTTCCATTTTGGTTTAATTTTTTTTGGTTGGTTATTAGTTAGTTTTTTCAAATGTTCTTTTTAATTGTTTTTATTAAATATTTAAAAAAATCAGAATAATACTATGAATATAAATCCAGTGGTTTTTGACACTGTTTTTAAATACATCATAAAATATTTCATTATTTTTTATCGATACTATAATTTATCTCTTAAAAAACGTCATTTAAATTTCTGACCAAATTAGGATAATGACCACATAATTTTAATCCCATTTTGTTTCATAATTATGTTTAAATGTTTCATACAGCCCCGAAAACACTGAAACTAAGCGATATGAGACAAAAAAGCTCATTTATGAGATTTCATAATGAAAGTTTACTTTATGGATTGATTGAATGAATTGAAGTTTATGAGAGATTATATGAAATTTAGGTATATGTAAATAATCTCGCAAAGACGCAGAGTCGCAAAGTTTCTTTATTGAAGTTAGATTTGGGTATGTCTGCTTTAAGCTTTTAAGTTCTATGTGAAATCATTAGTCTTATGCTGAAATTATTTCACGCAGATCCTGCAGATCAAAGCAGATTTAAATAGATTTAAATAGATCTTTAAATCCGAAAAATAAATAATCTGCTTCTATCTGCCTAAATCTTTAAAAATCTGCGTGAAATAAGTTTTTACTTTAAGTTATTTCACGATCTACGGCCATCTAAAGTTATTTAATGATATGAGGTTGTACTCCCTCATTGGTAATGACAACAGGTTGGATCAAACCATTTTCATCAAAATGCATTTCTTCTATGCAGGTTTCTCTGGAGTTGGCGTGGGTTTCTTTGATGGGTCTTCTGTGGTACACAATAAAATATTGATCAGAATCCGGTGCCTTAATGACGGAATGATGTCCCGCCCCAACAGCAATTGTAGCATCTTGTTCCAAAATTTTTCCAATTCTTTTAAAGGGTCCCATTGGAGAATCTGCAATAGCATACGCTACGCAATAATCAGGGCCGGTCCAGCCGCCTTCTGACCACATAAAGTAATATTTATTGTTTCGAATGAACATAAAGGGGCCTTCGACATAGTTTTCGGGAGTTATTTCTTTGAATACGGTTTTATCCTCAAAAGGAATGAAACCTGTAAAATCACTTTTTAGTTTCGCAATATTACAATGTCTCCACCCTCCATAAATTAAATAACACTGGCCATCTTTGTCCCTAAATACAAACTGATCGATAGGCTGGGCTCCGTTATGAAATTTATCTACAAGCGGTTTGCCTAAATAGTCTTTATAAGGTCCTTCTGGTTTTGAAGCCACGGCAACGCCAATTCCGCCTATTTCATTGTCATTCTGGATATCATTTGCGCCAAAAAACAAAAAATATTTCTTTTTATTTTTAATGATCGAAGGTGCCCATATCGCTCGTTTTGCCCATTTTACTGCTGTTGTATCGAGAATCCTGGAATGTTTTGTCCAGTTTGTGAGATCTTTTGAAGAAAAAGCATCCAAAAAAACCTGATCTTCATACGGAGCCGAAAAAGTGGGATACACCCAATACGTTTTATCAAAAATAATTCCTTCAGGATCAGCGTACCAACCTTTGAATATAGGATTATTATTTTTTGCTGCAGCAGAAACGGCGGTTTGTGCCATTGTTTTTGAGCATAAAATAATGAAAAGAAAAAATAAAACTTGTTTCATAACATTGGGATTAATTCGACCAGCTATTTACGGGTTTCGCATCTACTTTAATTTTAGCGCTCCTCCGTTTTTTCCTATTTATATAATTATTCGATTTGCCTGTTTGTTGTTACTTTAAAGCAATTGTAATTCCATCTTTAAGCGTACCGGAACCTTCATATGTTTTACCATCCAAAAGCAATTGTACTTTTATTTTGTTTATTTCCTGATCAATATTTCTTTTTCCTTGTTTCCCGTTGGTTTTAATGATCACGGTATTGTTCTTTTTTTCGGCAGTAAAAGTTACTAAAGCATAATCTCCGTTCTGGAATCCAAATCCATCGCCTGAATCCAGATACAATTCTCCTTTTGCTTTATTAGACTGATTCAGACAAACTAAAAGACTTAACGGATCGAATGAATTCTCGCCTGCATTCTGGATAATTTTACCAGCCGGAATAATACTTCCGCCTTTTATTTTCAGTTTCGCCTGATATTTATCCTGCTTTTCTCCCTCAACCAAATTTAATTCTTCCCATATTCCTGAAGGCAATATTGGATCTTTGGCAAATGCGGGTACTATCAAAAGATTTTCTCCTAATAAAAAAGCCTGTTCTTCGGCTCTAAGGCGCGAATCTTTACTGTCTGCAAAAAATACAGGAGCCATAACGGGCATTCCAGTTTTCGAGGATTCGTAAAAAAGTGTGTATATATAAGGCAGCAAACGATAACGTCGTTCTAAGGCAATTCTTGACGTTTTTTCTATTTCAGCGCCATACGCCCAAGGTTCTTTATCATTTGTTCCTGCACAGGCGTGACCGCGTGCAAAAGGCATAAACGCTCCAAAACCAAGCCAATTCGCCCATAAATCGCCATCGGTATTACCAAGGAAACCTCCAATATCCGGGCCGTTAAAAGGCTGACCTGATAGTCCTAAAGTAAGCGACATGGGTACAGATAATTTTAAGTGTTCCCAGCTCGCATAATTATCTCCTGTCCAGGTGGCCGCGTAACGCTGACCTCCTAATAAATTAGAACGGGTAAGAAGAAAAGGGCGTTTTGTTGGGTTTACTTTTAAAATCCCGTCGTACGAAGCTTCTACCATCAAACGACCGTAAGCATTGTGATACAGCAAGTGAGAACCCTGAGGCAAATTACCTCCGCCTTTGTGTGGTGTATCGTACGGCATTGTTCCGAGGCGTTTGTCTTCGGGCAAATCACTATCATTTACAGCAGGTTCGTTCACATCATTCCAAACACCATCGATACCTGTGTTTAAGAAATCTTTATAAAGTCCGCCCCACCAATTTCTGGCTTGTGGATTTGTAAAATCAGGAAAAACACAATCGCCCGGCCAAACTTTTCCGTGGTATTCTTCTCCGTCATTTTTCTTAACCCAAACATCACTTTGTGTACCGGATTTATATACCGAATATTCTTTGTCTACTTTTACTCCGGGATCGATCATATATACTGCACGAAAGCCTTTTTTATGCAAATTATCATTCAGTACTTTTGGGTTTCGGAATCTAATACTATCAAAAGTAAAAACACGGTAACCCTGCATATAATCAATATCCATCCAGATTACGTCGCATGGAATTTTCTTTTCTCTAAAAGTATCTGCTATTCCCATAACACGTTTTTCACTGTCATAAGAAAATCGGCATTGATGATAGCCCAGTGCCCAGCGTGGAGGCAATTTTATGGTTCCTGTTAATTCAGAAAGTCCTTTGATCACTTCCTGAGGCGATTTTCTATCGATAATATACACTCTAAACAATGCGCCTTCTGAGTTATAAATAATCTGATCTGAGTTGGTAATTAACTCTGCTTTCCATGTACTGTCGAAAATAATTCCAAAAGCAGAACCGTCCGGACGCACGCCCATAACCCATGGATGCGTTTGATACAATCTTTTACCGCCTTCTACGCTATAGGCTCCTGTATCTGTATTCCATAATTTTATAGATTGTCCGTTACGCAAAAGCGGCCCGGTTACTTCTCCTCCTCCGTAAAGGCTTACTTCTCCTTTTAGGTTTAAGATCGCGCCGGCTTTATTGTTTTTGAATATGAATTGCGGAATCAATGACCAGTCTGATGGCAGTTTCCCTTTGGATTTTGGTTCAGCAGGAAGAATTAATGAGGGAGTTTTGTTTTGATCAAAACCTTTGGGAATAAATTCTGCAATTCTGTTACCTACTAATGAAGTTTTGAGTAACGGAATTTCCTGAGCTGTTGCATTTGATATTCCGAATGCAATAAAAAATGCTGAAAATAAAATTGATTTCAAATTCATGCTAAAAATTTAAATGTTATTAAACGATATCAATCATTGCAAACATACTAAAACGTTTTAGTATAATTGTAAAAATATTGACTTAATTTGTGTTTTTTGATGAAATGGTCAAAACATTATCTTGTTATCGATATTGTTTCAACCAGACATACAGTATTTTACAATGCCGGAATAGCCAATTTAGTAACCTCGGAAACGGGTTCACCAATAACCGGATTTCCGTTTTTATCCCATTTTATTTGTTGCATTCTTGGTGATCTTTTTATGCCGCATCCTTCTCCGGGTTTTGAATTTGCGTGATATAAAATCCAGTCTTCTTTGCCATTTGGCGATTTAAAAAAGGAATTATGCCCCGGAGCATATACTTTAGTCTGATCTGATTGTCCCAGAATTGGCTGATCTGATTTTACCCAGGCCGAAGCATCCAGTAAATTTTCTTTTCCTGTAAAGGTTAAAAGGCCTAAACTATAATTATCTGTCCAACAGCCGCTGGCCGAAAAAACAATAAACACTTTTTCTTTATGCGTTAAAAACTGAGGTCCTTCGTTTACATTTACTTGTGGCGGATTGACATCGTCGTGCAGCGCGCCATACAATTCCCATGGTTGTGTCGGGCTTGAAATACGAACTCTGTCTCCATCAATTTGAGTAGGCGTCTTCATTTTGGCGATATAAATATTTTGCTGTCCATTGGTATCCCCTTCCCAGCCGGACCAAATCATGTACAATTGCTTTTTATAGGTAAATACATTACCGTCAATCGCCCATTTATCTGTTTGTGCGGCAATTTTTCCTTTAAAAATCCATTCGCCTTTCATTGGATCTTTCGAATCATTTTCTAAAACATACATTCTGTGCGTATTGTTACAACCATTATCAGCAGCAAAATAAACGTACCATTTACCATTGATATAATGAAATTCAGGTGCCCAGATTTCAGCGGAATAGTCGGTATTTTTAGGCGCAATCCAGATGGTTTTCTTTTCAGCATTTTTTAAATCGGCTAAACTTTTTGTTTTTAAAAGAACCAAACGGTCCTGCATGGTATGCGTGTAGTAATAATAACCGTTATGATAGGTACTGTAAGGATCTGGCCCGTAATCTAAAATTGGATTGGTAAATATTTCCTGCGCCAATGCACTATAGTTGATTAGGCAAAACAGCATCAATAAAAGTGTTTGTTTTAAAATGGATTTTTTTTTCATGAGTAACATTAATTGTTTTTATGTTGTATTTTGGTCACAATCGCTTGCAGCTTCCTTCTATTGAAAAGAATATTAAATAGTTGTGAAATTTATAAGCCTTTGTCTGATTTCTTAATCAAAACTACTCTGTACGAGTTTATTTCTCTCGTGCTATAGGCTTCCTGCCATGCTTCCTGATCCGCTTTGCCAAGAATACTTTTATCTTCCGCCCCTCCAAATAGCTGATTAAAATCTTTAAACTGATTCAGAGATACATATGAGATTTCGCTATTTAAACGATATTCTTTGAGATTTATCACTTTAAATAAACTCCAACTGCCAAATCTACCCGCATCTACTCTTTTTTGCCATTCCGGCTTAAATATTTTGGATTCTGCATTTTCATATTTTGCATAATTTTCCGGCGTCACTTTCATTAAATTAATCTCCATCACAGCTCCTAAAGAAACATTAAATTGTTCTTTAGTCTGGTCAATTTGTTCCAGGTAAAAAGTTTCTACTACATTTCTTGTTCTAAGGGATTCTGTTCTTTTTGATAATAACATTGCTTCAGACATAGCGGGAAATGCTTTTTTAGCCATTTTTAAAAAATTATCGCTTCTCCCATTTTGAATCATTTTTGTTGAATCTTTAAAAACCTGAACTGTTACATATTGAAAGTCCTGATTTTCACCAACCAAATGCCAAAGCTGCCACCCCTCAATATCACTGTTTTTAACACGTTGAACGTGTATTTTTTCCCAAAAACTTTCCGTTTCAATGTAGGCTGATTCCTGCCCTGGAGCAACTTTCATAAACTCAAATAATAAGTATTTCTTTTTTTGGGCAATCGATGTACTTCCCAATAAAACAACTGCAGCAAACAGTAGTATTTTTTTCATAATTATAATATTTAATAGATTTAATTATCAAGCAATGGCAACCTTCAGGTGTATCTGCAAGTCCATTTTTATAATTTCATTTCTTGGCGATTTTGATGATATTATTCCTTCAGTTAAAGCTTCAGTTCATTAAAATTTTGAAAATAAAATCCTCAATAGTTACAAGTGACACATTTAAGATTAAAAAAATAACTTTTAAGAATTTCATTTTGTATTACTAAAAATATAAGTAATATTGCAAGCGTCCATTTGCAATATATTTTGAGTACTATTAAAACATTTTGCTTATTTTTTAGTAATACAATAATTTCTATATTAAAAAAATATCATTTTAATTTTTGGCCAAAGTAGCATATTGAGCACATTATTTTAATCTCATTTTGTTTCACAATTGTGTTCAATTGATTCAAATACGCTCTTATTACTTGGTCAGTACGCTAGAAAAATCAAAATGAACACTTATGACACCAGCGGGAAATTTATTTTTTTATATAAAAATTAATAAAAACACATACATGCAACGTTTCTTTAAAATTGGGATATTAGTCGGTCTCTTATTTTTGTCGACTACAATTTTTAGCCAGGAATATTATTTTAAGCATTATAAAGTCGAAAACGGAATGTCTAACAATACCGTTTTGGCTTCGATTCAGGATAAAGACGGTTTTTTATGGCTGGGGACAAAAGACGGACTGAACCGTTTTGACGGATATCATTTCAAGACATTTCGAAGTGCAAGAGATCCTAAAACATCATTAGGAAGTAACTACATTCAATCGCTGCATGAATTCAGAAATTATATTTGGGTAGGAACCGATAAAGGATTGTATTCTTACGACAAAAAATTAGAAAGGTTTGCTTTTATCAACGAAGCCATTACGAATCGTATTAATGATATCGACAATGATTTAAAAAACAATCTTTGGTTTATCTCGATCGGGACATTGATTAAATACAATGTTGATACCAAAGAAACTGTCATGTTCGATGGCAAAGATTCTTTTTATGCTACTTCAATTTCGTGTGATAAAAATGGTGTCATCTGGGTTTCTTCTTATGATGATTTATATCGCTATTCTGAGGCTACTCAGAGTTTTGAGAAAATCAGGGTGCAGCTGCCTAACTCAACTTTTTCAATATCTGTCATATATGCATTAGATGCCAATTCGGTTTTGATAGGAACACGTGATCATGGCGTTTACAAATATGATGTTTCAAGCGGTAAAACAACCCCGTTTATTAACGGTGCAGAAAAACCTGTTTTTGTACGACAATTTAAAAGAAACAAAAATGAATTATGGATTGCCAGTGAATCCGGTGCTTATATCTATAATTTACAGCATAAAACGATTCGGAATTTACGTAAAAGTCCGAGTGATCCTTATGCGATTTCAGATAATGCCGCCTATTGTATTACTATTGATAAAGAAAATGGCGTATGGATTGGAACTTATTTTGGAGGCGTAAATTATCATCAGAAACAATACGATCAGTTTAAGAAATATTTTCCCCGAAAAAGCGAAAACGCCATTGTAGGAAGTGCTGTGCGCGAAATTCAGAAAGACGATCAGGGCAATCTCTGGATTGGTACTGAAGATGCAGGAATTAATAAGTTTAACCTCCACACAAAGAAATTTGTTAATTACCTGCCTGACGGAACAAAATCCGGGCTTTCTTTTTACAATATACACGGTGTTTTGCCAAGAGGAAATAAAATCTGGATAGGAACTTTTGAGCACGGACTGGATGTTATGGATGCCAACTCCGGAAAAATTATCAAACATTACGACCACACGACCAGTAATTTTAAAAGTGATTTTATTGTTACGTTTTATGAAACTCCAGAAAAGAAATTATATGTCGTAACTTCTGTGGGCATTTATTTGTATGATGATCAGAAAGATAGTTTCGAAATTTGTTCTATTTTTTCAGAAACTACCCATTATACCTGCATGTTCAAAGACAAAAAGGGAAATTTATGGGCAGGATCTTATCGTGACGGACTTTTTTATTATAACCCGAAAACAAAGGAAAAAGCTGTGTACAGACACGATTATAAAGATGATAAAAGCATTAGTAATGATTTTATCACTTCGATATTTCAGGATCAGCAAAACAATCTTTGGATTGCAACAGAAAATGGTCTGAATTTGTTTGATACCGAAAAAAAAGAATTCAAAAAATTCACCACCAAAGACGGATTTTCGAGTAATGTAATTTATTCTATTTTGCAAGATGACCAGCAAAATCTATGTATTACAACTTCAAAAGGATTGGTGAGATTTAATTATAAAACAAAATCAGTTAAAATTTTTACCACAGCAAACGGATTACTGAGTGATCAGTTTAATTATAGTTCGGCTTTTAAAGATGCTAATGGCGACATGTATTTTGGAAACCTAAACGGGATGATTAGCTTTAACCCAAAGAATTTTAGTACCTATAAATACAATCCTCCCATTTTTATTACGGGGCTTCAAATCAACAACCAGGATGTAATTGTAAATGACGAAGATTCTCCGCTCGACGAATCGGTTTCTTATATCAGGAAAATTACGTTAAAAAATTATCAGTCTAATTTTAATATTGATTTTGCTGCTTTAAGTTATACAGCTCCTGAACTTACGCAATATTGGTACAAACTCGACGGGATTAGCGACGACTGGGTTTATCTGAATAAAAACAATAAGGTGTTCTTTACAGAGCTTCCTTCAGGTAATTACAAATTCAGGGTAAAATCGTTGAGCGCCAGCGGGATTTGGAGTAAAGAAGCTGTGGTAGAAATTACCATTTTACCGCCATTTTGGGCAAGCGGTTATGCTTTTTTCCTTTATTTTCTGGTAATTGCGGGATGCCTGTATTGGCTTTTTCGCAGGTATCATCATATGACTATCAAGGAAAACAACCAAAAAATTGCCAATCTTAATAACGAAAAAGAGAAAGAAATATACCACGCTAAAATTGAGTTTTTTACCAATGTGGCGCATGAAATACGAACACCTTTAACGCTGATAAAAAGTCCTTTAGAAAGCTTGCTGAAAAGAAGTTACGAATCTCCGGAAATCATTCCCAATTTATCCATCATGGAGAAAAACACTTCGCGATTATTGAATTTGGTTAATGAACTGCTGGATTTTAGAAAAACCGAAATGGAAGGTTTGGGACTAACATTTGTTGAAACCAATATCTCACTTTTAGTGAAGCAATTGCAATCGCAATTTACACCTCTTATTGAAGAAAGGAATATTCACTTAGCATTAGAATTGGGAGATAAGGACATTTATGCTTTTGTTGATGAAGAAGCGATTACCAAAATTCTAAGCAATTTGATTAGTAATGCCATTAAATATGCCAAAAAGGAAGTGATTATTACTTTGTTCAGAGACGAAAATTCTCTGGAATTTATAGTGAAGAATGATGGTAATCTGATTCCGAAAGGTCTTAAAAGCAAAATTTTTGAACCTTTCTTTAGAATATTAGGATCTGAAACGCAGACTGGAACCGGAATTGGTTTGTCGCTCGCGCATTCCCTGACGGAATTGCATAACGGAACTTTAAAACTGCAATTTGTAGATGATGCTATGAATACTTTTGTGTTGCGATTGCCGCTGCGCCAACAAAGTGAATTTCATCTTTATAAAGACACAGCTGAAAACACCTTAAAAGACAACAACGAAGAACTGGAAAATGAGATTATTGCAAAAAACACAAAAACGCAAATTCTTATTGTCGAGGATAATTTAGAGCTCCTTAATTTTATGAGTAAGGAACTTGGAAAAGAGTATAAAATTTTCAAGGCGACTAACGGAGAAGAAGCCTTGAAAGTAATTCACAACCAAACGATACACATTGTTATCAGCGATATTACAATGCCCGTAATGGACGGAATTGAACTGTGTGACCGTATTAAATCTAATATCGAAACGAGTCATATTCCTGTTATTCTGTTGACCGCTTTAACCGCCATACAATCCAGAATTAAAGGTCTGGAATCAGGAGCTGATGCTTATATCTCCAAACCTTTTTCGATTGATTTTATATTGGCGCAAATTGATAATTTATTATCCAATAGACGTCATGTTATGGAGTTTTATGCGAGTTCTCCTTTATCCCATTTAAAAAGTATTGCCCACAATAAAATTGACGAAGATTTCATTAAAAAACTAGATGAAATTATAGACCAGAATATTGCAGATACCAACCTAAGTGTCGAATCATTGGCCGATATTCTGCACATGAGCCGTTCGACTTTGTATCGTAAAATAAAAGACATTTCTAATCTAAGTCCAAACGAGCTTATCAATAATGCCCGTTTAAAGAAAGCGGCAGAATTACTGCTTTCCGGCAAATACAAAGTCTATGAAATTTCAGAAATCGTAGGGTACAATTCGCAGTCCAGTTTTAGCAGAAATTTCCAGAAAAGCTTTTCGATGTCGCCATCAGAGTTTATTAATAATGGCAATCAGGAAATGAAATAGTATGATTTTTTTAGAAATGTTTTTTTTTAATAAACACTACTTTAAATCTTGTATAAATGGGGTAATACAAATTAGTACAGTGTAAAATTTTTAATCGCTATTTTTGTCTGTAAATAAAGATATCACGCTACATTATCATTTTAAATCTTGAAAAATAAAAACCATACGATCAGACAATTTGAACTGTCGCCTCTTGCAAAGGCAGGAATTATTATGGTTAATATGGAAGACCGGGATGTTGAAGAACATGATATCTCGAAGCCACACCGGGATAATCATTGCCAATTGATGTTGGCCATAAACGGAACATTTCAATTCAATATTGATTTCAAAAACATTGAATTTACTGCGCCGGCTTTAATTTGTATTTTTCCGGAGCAAGTACATCATATTATAGAAGTAAAAAATCCAAAAGGATGGATGATTAGTTTTGATCCGTCGCTCGTCAATAAAGAAGTATTGCTCCTTTTAGAAAATAAAATTGATAATCCTTTTTTACTTCAGCACGAATCTCCTTTTTTTGAGCAGCTTTGTCTCATGATGGATTTAATTGAAAAAGTACAACAGCAAAATACCAATCAGTATAGTCAAAAAACTGTTCATTCCTTGCTAAATGGGCTTTTAAGTTTAATTGCAGGAGAAATAGTTTCTGATTTAGCTCTTGATAAAACAAAAGAAAACCGAAGCATTATCATTAAGGAATCGTTCATGAAACTAACAAAAGAACATTTCAAAATCTGGAAACAGCCTGCTCAATATGCGGCGGCACTTTCTATTTCGACAGCGCATTTAAATGATACTGTAAAATCATTAACAGGAAGTCCTGTGTCTGTACACATTCAGGAAGCCTCTATCATGGAAGCCAAAAGATTGCTCTACTTTACAACTAATAGCGTAAAGGAAATTGCTTACGAAGTTGGTTACGAAGAACCTGTTTATTTTGGAAAACTTTTTAAAAAAGTAACCAGCCTCACTCCTCTTGAGTTTCGGAAAAAATTCCGTGATTAGAACTATTCTTCCCATCATTCAAACTACATTAAAACCTCATCCTACAAGTAGTTTTGCATTGTAATTAATACTTTAACTGATATGCAAAACGAAATCAACATTCCCATCATACTCGACGCAGTACAAAAAGTGGGCAACGTCTTTTTAAAAGATTACAAGCAAAATGCTATTCCGCAAACTATGGATGAGCTTTTGAAACAATTAGAAGACATCGACACTTTGTGCCTGACTTCTTTAAAAGAAGATTTATCTCCGGAATTCCCCAATACACCCTGGCATATTGGCGACGAATTTGATACCAATTCACAAAGAAATCCGGCCGAATATGAAGAATACTGGCTTTGCGATGCGATGGATGGCGCGATTCAATATCTACAGCATATTGCAGGATGGACAATCAATCTGGCACTTATTCGTGATGGACAGCCTTTCTTTTCTGTAATTTTTGATCCTTTGGCTAATGAAATATTTTGGGCAAAAAAAGGCGAAGGTGCGTTTATGAATGGCAAATTACTCAAAATTAGCCGTAAAACAGATCCGGCTGTGATGCTTACTGTTTTTGAATACGGTCATCAGGATAAATCAGATAATAATTTAAATGAAAAAATTGGTGCTACAATTACAAAACTGATCCGCAATTACGGAATAGTTAGAAATTACGGGCCACACGGTCTTCAATTGGCGTATGTTGGCGCAGGAAGAATCGATTTGTTTGTGCAGGAAGATCTTGATACTTATAATTGGATTGCCGGACTGCTTATCGCTAAAGAAGCGGGTGCAACAATCCTGACAGCAGCGGGAAAACCATGGAAATGGGGAAGCGAAAGTGTATTGGCTGCACCAAAAAATATTGCAGAGAAATATCTACAAATTAAATCTACAAATTAAAATGAACATAGCCATTATAGGAGCCGGAGCCGGAATTGGATTACAAGCGGTATCGCAGGCACTCAAAAACGGACATAACGTAACAGCTTTGTCAACAAATACAAATCAGATCCCAAATCATCCCAATCTCATTAAAATAAATGGAAGCGCTATCTCGCCTACAGACTTAAGAAATGCCATAAAAGATGCTGATGCTGTACTCATAACCGTTGGCACAAAAAATAAAAAAGCAACAACTCTTTTTTCTGATATTGCAAATACTTTGGTAAAGGTTGCTGATGATTTAAATTTCTCTTCACCAGTTTTAGTAATTACAGGTTTTGGAGCGGGAGAAAGTAAAAGGTATTTAAGCTTTTTTATGAAAACCGTGATTTCGTTATTCCTGAAAGATCAATATAATAATAAAACAAAAATGGAAGAAATCATCACTAATAGTTCTCTAAGATGGGAAATTATCAGGCCGGGAATGCTTACCAATAAAGATAAAAGTTCGGCTTATAAAGCCATAACAGGACTTCCTAAAGGAATAAAAGTGGGCAAAATTTCAAGAGCCGATGTTGCTGATTATTTAATTAAGGAGGCCGAAGATCCAACAAGACTTTACCAATATGTCGCGTTGACGAATTAATAAAAAAAAGTAACAGCTCAGTGCTGTTACTTTTTTATTTCCTTTATTAATAATCCAAAGGCGTTGCTAATACAATCTCCCTGTTTTCTAATAATGGCACAATCTGTCCCAAAACTACCTCCTGAAAATAAGTTGAATTTCGATGCGCTGTTACGGCATCTTCGTTCCTATATCCTTCAAATAATAATATGTTATTTAAATCTGAATTATTTTGATGAATGGTATAGAACAAATTTCCTTTTTCTTTAACGCTTTCGTCATGTACTTTTTTTAGTAAATTTAAAACGTTTTGAATCTGACCCTCTTTAACTTTCCATGTCGCAAAAACATGAACCGGATTTTGATTTTCCATTTTTATATTTTTATAATTTAATATGTTCTTTTATTTAATTAACGCAATCTTGTCATCCAGAGGAACGAGGGATCTCCATTAGTAACTCGACAAAGATTGGCGATATTCTGGACGGAATTTATTGTGTGATTTCTCGTTCCTCGAAATGAAAAGACTAGCTTATAATTATTTTTTAGATTCTAAAATAACAATCATCTTTTCTGCCACTCCTTTTGCAGAAGCAGGATTTTGTCCTGTAACCAAATTACCATCGGCAATACTGTGGGCAGACCAATTTGCGGCAGCATGAAATTTTGCTCCTTGTTTTGTTAAAGCTGTTTCTAATAAAAAAGGGACATCTGCAATGGCGTAACCTCTTTCTTCTTCATCTGTAAAAGACGTGATGTTTTTACCGTTTACTAAATAAGTTCCGTTGCTTAGTTTTACATTTAATAAAGAAACCGGACCGTGACACACTGCTCCTACCACTGCATTACGTTCGTAGGTTTCTTTAATTACTTTTTTCAACAATTCGTTTTCCGGCATATCGACCATTGGTGCTAATCCGCCTGGTACAAAAACGGCATCGTATTGAGTCACATCTACAGTCGATAATTTAACGGCTTTTTGCATAGTTTCCCATCCTTTTCCTGTTAGAAATGCCAGATTTTCAGGATCATTTGCTAAACTAAGAGCGTCTAAATAAGGCGTATCTCCGGTTAAGCTGGCAAAATCTATTTGGTAATTTGCTTTTTCGAATGCAGCATAAGGATGCGCTACTTCTGGAAGAAATGTTCCTGTTCTTCTGTTGTTTGGTCCAATGGCATTGGCATTCGACACGATAATTAAAATTTTCTTGTTCATTTTTGTTTCGTTTTTAGAAGTTGTGGTTTGTTTTACTGCTTTGTTTTCTTTTTGATTTTGGGCATAAGACGAAAAAAAGGCAAGTGCCGCTGTTAGAATCATCAATTTTTTCATGGCTATAAATTTTTAAGTTGTTATGAATTATTTATAGGGCAAATTTATGCCAGCTCTACTCCTCAATACGAGGAGCAAAGTCACAAAAAAAGTGTGACGGGAATCACACTTTGAGTTTAAACAGCTATAATTATTTATTGTTCGAGTAAAGCCTGCTAAGGGTTTCGCGGCTCACTCCCAGATATTCTGCAATATATTTTTTGGGGATTTTTTGCATGAGATTGGGATACAGCTCTGCAAATTCTTTGTATCGCTGCTGCGGATTATTAGAAAGTAATGATATAACCCTTTGCTGAAGCGCAATAAAACCTTTGGTAAGCTTTATTCTAAAAAAGTGTTCCATTTTGTGCAGCGTAACCGAGAGCTGTTCCCTGCCCTCGAGTGTCAGGCACAAAACCTCGCCCGGCTCCATACAAACCACATACATATTGGCTTGTTTTTGATTGAAATAGGCGATGTAATCAGACATCCACCAGTTTTCTGTAGCAAATTGCACGATGTGTTCTTTGCCGTCTTCATCCAGATAAAAAACCCTAAAAATTCCGCTCATAATGATATATTCATATTTCGCATCATCGCCTTGCTGAATAAGGTATTGATTTTTTAATACTCTTCTTATTGTAAAAAAGGGTTTAATAGATTCAAACTCCTCGTCAGTAACAGGTATTATTTCTTCAATATGTTTTCTCAGCTTTTCCATAGTTTGTTTTACTTTTTCAAAGATAGAAGATTAGTTTTTAATTTTATATTGCTGATTTTAGATTTTAAATTGTTGATTTCAGATTTTAAATTGTTGATTTCAGATTTTAAATTGTTGGGGATAATTTACCGTCTGACGATATTTTATTGGAGTAAAATAATCTCGCAAAGACGCAAAGGCGCAAAGTTTTTTTGCTTTGTCTTTAATTATAATCTAAACAAAAAACACAAGTAAAAAGGTCTTTATTCTTTTTGCTTGTGTAATTCAATAAATTCTAAAAGTTGTAGTTTATTCAGCTAATTGACTGACCTGAATGTTTCCGATAAGTTTAACATCTTCACCTAATCCAAGGCCTCCGGAATCTGTCATCTTGTTCCATGTCATCCCAAATTCTTTTCTATTTACTATTCCAAGAACTTCAAATCCATGCTTTATATTACCATGCCCATCGTTTTCTGATCCGCCATATTCTACTTTTAATTCAATTGGTTTAGTTACACCTTTTAATGTTAGATTTCCAGCCATTTTATAATCACTGCCTCCGGTGTTTACAAACGATGTCGACTCAAAAGTAATTTTCGGGTAAGTTTCTGCATCAAAAAAATCACCGTTCTTTAAATGCTCATCACGTTGTGGCTGATTGGTATCGATACTTTTTACATCGATGGTTATTGCTACTTTTGCATTGCTAAAATCGGTACCATCGGTAATTATATTTCCTTCAAATTTTCTGAATGAACCTGTTACAGTAGAAATAACTAAATGTTTAATTTTAAAGAAAACTTCGGAGTGCAATGGGTCTATTACCCAAGTGGTTTTGTTTGTCATAATTCTTTTTTTAATGTTTATTATCAGGACAAAATTATGTAGATTTGCTATACAAAATATAGTAGTTACCTTTGAGTAAGTAGTTACCCTAACGTAAGTGGATGTTTTTAAAATCAAATAATTATGAGTCAAAAAGAGGATGTTTGCCAATATAGATTGCTGGTTGCAAGAGATACATTAGAAGTAATTCAGGGAAAATGGCGTTTGCCAATTATTATTTCATTAACTCATGGCAACAAACGCTTTGGAGAAATACAACGGGATATCGCAGATATTTCACCCAAAATGCTATCGCAGGAACTAAAAGCTTTAGAAACAAATAAAATTATTACGCGCACGCTTTATGACAGCATGCCGGTTACGGTAGAATATTCTCTTACTCCTTTGGGTTTGACGATGCGAAAACTATTAGATGAAATTATGAATTGGGGTGTTATTTTTAGAAAAGAAATTTTAGAAAAATAGCTGGAGTAACTTTAGATTGAACGCGAAAACACAACTATTATGGAATAATTTTCAAATCGACTCTTTTTGCTTTTTAAGTTTAAGATCTATAAAATCGATCCATTTATCGCTTTCCTTTACAAACCATTTACCTATTAGTTCTGTATTTTCATCATTAAATTTACCTTCAAATTTCATGGTGCTGCTTTTAATTTTAAATACATTTTTGACCAGATAACTGGTCATAGACCCGCTTTCGCCTTTCGAATTATAATATTGCATTTTTGCTCTTTCTTTAGAATTGGTCAAAGAAATAATTTCAAAAGTCTGAGTCCTTTCATCTCCCATCATTACATCAGCTTTGTGCAGGATATAATTTTCGTTTAAAATATATTCGTAGGTATCAATACCTAGTAATTCCAGATCATTAGTATGGGTTACTATTGTCCCTTTGGTCACCCAAATTCCGATAAGCCTGCTAAAATTACTTGTCTCTATTGTAGTCATAGCGTTTGGTTTAATTAGGTAAAGTAACTGATATGAAAACAGTTGTTTTTTGATTTAACATGAATTCATTTTTCAGGATTACTATTTAGCTTATAAATATAACAGAATGCTCAAAAAAATATTTTACATTTAAATAAACTTGTAATTACATAATTTACAGATAATTACAAAAAATATAATTAAATTTGAAAGACAAGAAAACAATCACTTTTTACGTCATTAGTTGTAATTTAATTTTGAGAATGTCATTACTTAATCTAGATTAACGGATAGGTCTTCTCATCCTATATAAATTTGTACAAGAAATCTAAGTCAAATAAAAAGATCAAAAACTTAGATTGAATTAAAATATATTAATCTAAAACCAAAATAAGATGAGTACAATTACAGTTAAAGACGGAACAGAAATTTATTACAAGGATTGGGGAACAGGACAACCTATTGTTTTTCATCACGGATGGCCATTATCTGCTGATGATTGGGATGCACAAATGATGTTTTTCCTTCAACAGGGATATCGTGTTATTGCACATGACAGACGCGGACATGGGCGTTCCGGTCAGAGTTCAGAAGGTAACAATATGGAAACCTATGCTGCAGATGTAGCTGAATTGACTGCAGCTTTGGATTTAAAAGATGCCATTCATATTGGTCACTCTACTGGTGGCGGAGAAGTAATACGATACGCAGCAAAATACGGAAAAGCCCGTGTTGCAAAAGCGATCATTATTAGTGCCGTAACGCCAATAATGATAAAAAACGAAGCAAATCCTGATGGTGTTCCATTGTCTGTTTTTGATGAGATAAGAAAAGGTACGGGATTTAGCAGAGCGCAATATTTTTATGATTTTCCAATCGCCTTTTACGGATGGAATCGCGAAGGAAAAACTGTTCAGGAAGGAATTAAACACAACTGGTGGCGTCAGGGAATGATGGGTTCTGTACTGGCTCATTATGAAGGAATAAAAGCGTTCTCGGAATCGGATTTTACAGAAGATCTTAAGAGTTTAGATATTCCTGTTCTTGTTTTGCACGGAGAAGATGACCAAATTGTACCTTATAATCAAGCACCTAAAGCTGCAAAATTATTAAAAAACGGAAAACTAATATCATATCCGGGATTTCCACACGGTATGCCAACAACAGAAGCAGATACTATTAATAAAGACATTTTAGAATTTTTAAAATCGTAAGGAAATAGAAAATGCTTTTTTACAAAAAAACCTCCAAAATTTTTGGAGGTTTTTGTTTTTAAAAGGCTGACTCATTAATTTTCAAAATCATTTCTGATCTGTATTTTTAAGCATCAACTTTATATTCTTTCAGGACTTGGCTTATTTCACATCAAACCATAGTTTCGTAGTTAGCACATCTTTTCCCTGCGCCTCTACTGCGGCTTTATAACTAGTTCCATTCAGCGATTGCTCTGTACCTGGATAAAAGAAACGTGAAGGAATTTTTCCTTCCAAAAGCGAATTTGGACCAGCAACCAAAACGGGATAGTCAAGTCTTCTCCACTCTGCAAAAGCATCAAGACCCTGACCATAGAATGCAATCCATTTTTGAGTACCTATCGATTTGGCGTAGTTAGTTGCATCGTATTTTACAGTTGCCTGATTAAGATAGTTAGCAATAACGGTCGCATCTGTAATACCAAATTGGTTGAATGATGCTGTAATGGCGCTCTTATAAAGTGCTTCTGCATCTCCGGCAATGTAACCACGCGCAACTGCTTCTGCAACATTAAACAATGTTTCTGAATAAGAAGCAAATACAGCCGGCGATTGGGAAGTCAGGAAGTAAGTACCTGGCCTTGATGTTTTAGCAAGCCCCTGCCCATTGGCTGCAGTAGTTGATAACCCGTTTCCACCTCCAACATATTTACCCACGCTCGTATCTGTTGGTAATTGAGCGTAAACAGGCAAACGCGGATCTGATAACTCATATAACTTATCGACCATTGTTTTCGAAATACGGTAGTCATCACGTGTTTCAAACCAGGCCGAAGCCGGATTTTGCTGTGGTGAACTGATATAAGTAAACTTAAAAATATCATTGGTACTGCTTATTAACCCTCCGGCATCTGTTGTTGCCTCAATAGCAGTTTGTTTAGCCAATGCAGGCTCTCTGTCTGAAATTCTCAACGCTATACGCAAACGAAGCGAATTTACCAGTTTTTTCCATTTTGTAATGTCTCCTTTATAAGACAAATCACCAGTTACAGCTCCGTTTGCTGTACCTAACAAAGACTGAGCTTGTTTCAAATCCTCCAATAATCCTGTATATATTTCTTTTTGAGTATTATACGCCGGATTGACTTTTAGGCCTGCTTCTTTATAAGGAACACTTCCGTAAGCATCTGTCAACAATAAAAAAGTCCATGAACGCAAAGCAAGTGCAATTCCTTTATAATTAGAATTTGCCTGAGCCTCGGGGAAATTAATAATAGTATTTAAATCCGTAATTAAAGTCGAGTACCCTGTATTCCATAAAGTTACAAAAGAACTGTTTGATAAATTAAACGTGTCCGGTTCTGTATATTGGATTTTTGCCCAATGCTGAACAAATAATAATGAGGAGTCAAAGTTATTTGTTGAACCCCAATATAAATCCGCACCCTGCTTTAGTGATCCTGTCAACAGGTAAGGCGCCAATGGAGTTTCGGTGGCATTTGGATTTTTATTTATATCATCCAATGTATCGCTGCAAGAACTAAATGTCAATGCAAAAAGCGTTATATAGGCTATTTTTTTTAGCATGAGTGTGTGTTTTAAAATTTAAGATTAACATTAAGACTGAAATTTCTCGTAGAAGGCAGGGAATACTGTTCTAATCCTTGTGCATTTCCGGTATTGTAAGCCGTTTCAGGATCAATATTAGGTACCTCTTTGTAGATAAAAAACAAGTTACGACCTGCTGCAGTAATACTTGCTGACTGCAATCCCAGTTTTCTTACTAAGCTTTTGTTTACATTATAAGTCAACTTAATTTCTCTCATTTTTACAAAAGTAGAACTGTAGATATACGCTTCACTAATATTATATGACGCTTTGTAATATTCCTGCGCACTAAGTACCGTAGTATTTGGAGCTCCGTTTGCATATACTCCTTTAAAGATCATTCCATCATCATATACTGGTAATCCAGCCGGTGCATTTCCTCCTGATACCAAATTTTTCACATCTTTTCCGTCACTGCCAGTCGTTACGTAATAATTTAATCCGCCGTTTGCGGCATCACGACCCGGAAGAGTCTGAGCCAGTACACCTGTATAATTACCTACTCTGTTCGTTCCTGAAAAAAGCTCTCCACCTACACTGGCATCAACAAGAAACGAAAGTTCAAGATTTTTATAGGTTAATGTATTTGTAATTCCTGCTATATAATCCGGAGTGTAATGTCCTAATACTTTTTTATCCGTTGCAGCTTGTGGCAATCCATTAGAACCTACTACGATATTCCCGTTGGCATCACGCTCATAAGCTATTCCGTAAAGAGCTCCATAAGCTTGTCCTACAGAAGCCAAAACATCAACACCACCTGAAGAACCAATTGTATAATTTTGGATCTGTTTCTCATAATCAAGAATATCTACTTTACTTGTATTCTTCGAATAATTTCCGGCAATATTCCACTTGAAATTTTCAGTTTGAACAGGAGTTCCATCCAATTGAATTTCGATACCTTTATTATTTACTTTACCTGCGTTGATCAATTGCGATGTATAACCACTTCCCGCAGTTGTTTTGATTTCCAGAATCTGGTCGAAACTATTCGTATTATAATAAGCAACATCAAAATGAAGTCTGTTTTTAAAGAAAGTAGCTTCTAAACCAACTTCGGTAGAACGGGTTGTTTCCGGTTTCAAATTCTCATTAAGTTTTCTCTTAGACGAAGTCTGAATTGGATTTCCGTCGAATGCAGTTTGAAAATCGTAAACCGTATTCAATTGATACGGATCTGCATCGTTACCCACTTCAGACCATCCACCACGAAGCTTTAAAAAATCAAGCGTGTTACCTTTTAGATTAAAGACTTCGGATAAAATCAAACTACCATTAAAAGAAGGATAAAAATAAGAGCGGTTACTGCTTGGTAATGTCGATGACCAGTCATTACGAGCCGTAACGTTTAAATAAGCATAATTTTTATAACCAAACTGCGCTGAAGCATAAGCACTATAAACTCTTAATCTTGATAATGTATTTGATGAAGTTAACGGATCTCTTGAATTCGTCAATGTATATAAATCCGGTACAGCCAAACGCGGTGCTTTTTGATAATTGTTTGCATCGCTATGGTTACGAATATTGAATCCGGCAAGAGCATCTACAGTAAAATCATCGTTTATTTTTTTAGTATACGTAAAAATACCTTCTGTATTTTGTTCGTTTACCGTATACGCATCTTCAGCATACGATCCAAAAGGAGTTCCGTTTGTACCATATTTTATGGTATATTTTCTGCGGTCGTTATAATTGTCAACAGAAGTACGGAATCTAAAATTAAGGTCATCTGTAAGTTTTACATCCAAATGGATATCTCCTATTAAACGATTACGCTGCTGACTTGTAGTATTATAATAAGCAGTCCAATACGGATTGCTGTAATAACTGTTGTTCCAGTTCGTGTCTCTGTTATTTCTAAGCGCATTCATATCGACCTGACGTCCAAACCACGTAAATTGAAGCATCACACCCGCTGCACGATTACCTGATGGTCCTCCCGGTAATGTTGGAGCATCTGTAACAATATAATTTCCGGTTACACCTACCTTAACCCTGTCTGACAATTTGTAATTGGCATTTACACTAAAGTTTGTTTTGGTAACTTCACTATTAGGAACTGTCCCTATTTGTTTTTGATTGTTTACTCCCAAACGGAAATCTGATTTTTCATCTGATTTTGCTACAGAAATACTATTTTCATAAGTAAGACCAGTATTAAAATAGTCTTTTACATTATTTGGATGAGCTACAAAAGGTACTGCTACACCATTTGAATTAAATTGAGGAATAAGACGTCCGTCCATTTTAGGCCCCCAGCTTTCATCCGTTTGATCATTAATACCGCCACCTTTACCATCAACATAGCTGAATTTTCCGTTTGAACCTTGTCCGAATGTATTTTGATAAGTAGGTAACAGCGAAACTTCGGTAATAGTTATACCAGTATTAACGGTTACACCTAATCCTTGCTGACCTTTTCCTGATTTTGTAGTAATAAGAACAACTCCATGTGCAGCACGGGATCCGTAAAGCGCGGCAGCATTAGGTCCCTTAAGTACATTTATTGATTCAATATCCTGTGGATTCAAATCGGCAATTGCATTTTTGAAATCACGTGTAGCCCCGCCTACGCTTCCTAACTGCGAGTTATCTACCGGAATTCCGTCTACCACAAATAGCGGCTGGTTATTTCCTGCGATAGAGGTTTCACCACGAATAACGATACGCGAAGACCCCATATCTCCTTGCGAATTAGTGATACGAACTCCTGCTAATTTTCCGCTAAGACCGTTTAGAAAATTGGTTTCCTTTGTAGTTTCCAAATCCTTACCTTTTACAGACTGGGTAGTATATCCTAAAGATTTTTTTTCCTTAGTGATACCAAGTGCAGTCACCACTACTTCTGACAATGCATTCTGTTCCTGAGTAATACTAACCGTAACAGGATTTGAAGTAACTACTACTTCTGTTCTTTTATACCCCATATAACTTACTACAAGTGTATAGGGAAATTTCTGCCCTGTCTGGAAATAAAATTTTCCATCAAAATCTGTTACAGCACCGTGTGTAGTACCTTTTATATTTATCGAAGCGCCAATTACCGGCTCTTTTGTAACAGCATCAACTACTATTCCTTCAAGTTTAGATTGAATTAACGGCTTGGTTTCTTGAGCTTTAATCCCTATGGAAATCAACAAAATGCATACAAATGCATATCTATTTAATTTTTTTTTCATTACTTTGTTTTAGTTTAATAAATAAGGCGAGCGCTGGAAGATTTACTTCACTCCTGCTTCCTTATAGAGATGTACAATTTCTTTAAGCTTCACCATTTCTGCTGCAACAGAAATGGTCTTTTTTTTTCAGCTATGCATTCGTCTTTTCATTTTTATTTTTTTTTGATTACTGTTATTTGTACCAAACTTATAAAGATTTTAATGCAAAAATTAAGCTCTGATATTTCTAAAAATAATTACGTAAATTACTGTTAAAGCCTTATTTTATCATAAGTTCTACTAAATTGATAGAACAAAGGTAAATTAAAATTATTAGTTCCAAAATTTTAACCGAATTTTTTGAAAAAAAAATGTTAATTAAATCAAGTCGAACTTTTAAAACACTAAAAACAAAACAGTTAAACGGTTTAGGAATTTTTATAGCGTGTAGGAATTTTTCTAAAACAGATAAAAATAAAATAGAAATTTTAAGTGTTTTTAAAATCTAATATAAATGCAAGAAAAAGCATTACGACAGAATTAATGACGATAATTGGATTGTTTTGGCAATTATTGCTAGCGGTTACTAATCCAAAAAAAACTATTAGAAAAGTATATTAAATGAAGAAGAAAATGATCTTATATTAAAAACGAGAAAGTGCCAGCATTAAAAAAAGCAAAACTTAAGGTTATACATAAATGTGGCGAATAAAGAAACTCACTTTAAGGCAAAAAAAAAGTCTATACTTCTCAGTATAGACTTTTTTTGCTTTAAAATTATAAATTACATTTCGTTCAATTCATTAAACTCGTGTAAAGATTTTAATGTGTTTTCGTAAAATAAGATTGCCGCAACAAGATTTCCTTTGTCTGAGTATGGCATCATTTTTCTTTGAAACTCTACTGTAGTATCTAAGAAAGTTGTAGTACCAAGTGCCTGGTTCTCTAATATTTTCTTGTGAACTCCATCATCCGGAATTCCTAAGTCGGCCATAGTAACACCTGGTTTAGTAACCAAAGCGATGTAAGGCAGAGTTTTTACTAAAACTTTAATACGTTCGATGTATAGTTCCAGAAGTTCTCCTTTTTGCATACCGCTTAGTTCTTTCTGATCATGGTATTTACGGATTAAGGCTGTTGTGCTAATAATACTTCTTGGGGCGTTTTTTGCCTGTGCAGAAATTGCACCGGTTGTCAAGAAGAAAAGTACGCATAATAATAAAGTAATTTTTCTCTTCATTGTATAAATGTAATTGGTTGTTGATAAAAACAAAAATATATAAATTAACTTAAAATACAACTTTATTAATTCCTTTTTTTATTTAATGGTCGTAATTTCTTACTATATCGATCTCTATTCTAACTATTTAATTATTTTTTGTGAGATGCTAAAATTTTACCGCTATTACTGTTAATTTTTACGTCTTTATTACTCTAAAACGTCCCGGATATTTAATCCAGATACTTTTTTTGTTACCATAATAGTCCATAAATTCCTCGCAAACAAAAACTGCATGCGCCTTTGACCACGCTACTACACCGCAAAATTCACTACCTGATTGTCTCTTTAATTTTTGTATTTGTTTTCCTAGTTTAAATCCTAAGTATTTATAGATGGTTGGCGTGTATACTGCCCCATCTTCTAAATCTTCCAATGCTTTGTCAAATGTAGCTTCCTTGTCAATAATCTGCTTGTATTTTGCCATTACGGCATAAGTTAATACGGCATAGTCTGTTATTTTTTCGCTCTCGCAATTGTCTTTGATATAAATAAAACCTGCAGATATTTTTGCTTTATTGATTTCCTGATTATTCAGCTCAAATGATGCATCATTTTTTAGCGTTATCTTTTGTAAATTATCGTTTAATTTTTCAGTTACAAAAAGATTGTCTAATCCATAAACATTCAACGAAGCCTTAATAAAAGCAATTGATGAACAGTTGGTGCGTTCTCCTTGTTTAAAGCTTTCAAATATTTGATCTGAGCTCAATTGCCCATACGAAGTAGAACAAATAAATATGAAAAATAAAAATGTTGAAGTAACTAATTTCATTGTCTTTAGATTTTATAATTGTTTCCCCAATGATTTTTTGGCGAATATATAGATTTTACAAATCTATAAAAATCACCTCATAGTTGTTTTTTGATTCTTCACTTTTATCAAAAATTATCACCAGTACTACAAGACCATTTATTAACAAGGTAATAATTGCTTTTTCCTGTTTCTATTTAATATGGATGTTTCAAAAAAGCAAACTCCATGTCTGTATCTTGTTAACTATCAACAACATCAGATTTAATTGAACTTTTCGACCATAAAAAATGATAATTCTTTGGGTTTGTTTCCTTTTACATTTTCTATATTTACCATTATTTAAAATTAATCTAAATAAGAAATGATAAAAATATCTCCCCTACTTTTCATATTCTTCATACTAAATTCTCTTTCTGCACAGGAAATTTCCAAAACGAATACAAATACTGCAAAAGATAAAAATATCAAAAGTCAGGACAGTATTGTACCGGATAATTCGGGAACTGATACCGAATTAAAAGAAATTGTAGTTTCTGCATCCAGACAACCGGAAATCTTAAACGAAGTGCCTTCATCGGTTACTATTTTATCAAAAAAACAAATACAGCAACAACTCAATATAAGTTCTAATCTTAGCGATATCTTGGGCGCATCTGTACCCGGTCTTGGTTTTTCGACTAACAGAACTCAAAATTTAGGTCAGACTTTAAGAGGCCGACGTGTATTGGTCATGATTGATGGAATTCCGCAATCCACACCGCTTAGAGATGGTGCCAAAGATATGCGCTCTCTGGATCCTACTGTTTTAGACCGTGTAGAAGTAATTAAGGGAGCAACGGCAATTTATGGTAATGGTGCAGATGGTGGTTTGATTAATTATATTACGAAAAAGGCAAATGTCGACAAAACCATAAGCGGATCTACTGAGGCAGGAACTAATTTCTCTCTTGTAAAACCTAAAGGGACAGCCGGTTTCTTTGTCTCTCAGCTATTTTCCGGAAAAGTAAACAAGATCGATTATGTAGTAAGCGGACGTTATGAAGAAACGGGATTATATCGAGACGCTAAAGGACGTGTTCTTTCTCCCGAATACGGAATGAATGACCTAAAAAACTGGAATGCTTTTGCAAAAATTGGTTACGATATCAATACCAATAACCGCATAGAGTTAATGTACAATTATTTTAATAGTACGCAACATACTGATTATATTGCAAAAGCAGGAGTTTACGGTAATTTTGATTCGCCAACTACGGGAATTAAAGGACAACGCCCCGGAGATCCTGAAGGAACGCCCTATAACCATAACGCCAGTTTAAGTTATACAGGAGAAAATATAATTGGGAATACAGATGTTAATGCTACACTTTATTTTCAGGACTATCTCACACTGATTAACTACAGTGATTTTTTTGAAAATAACGGACAACCGGCTACACAAAGCAAGAAGCTGGGTTTTCGTTTGAATTTAAACACGCCATACGAATTCAGCCCTCTTATTTCAGGTAACATAACCTACGGATTAGATATACTTTCGGATATAACAGATACGCACCTTACAGATGGCAGATTGGTCATTCCTGAAATGAATATGACGAATCTAGCCCCGTATTTTCAGCTTAAAAACATGTTTGGTCCCAATCTGGTTTTAAAAACAGGTTTAAGACTTGAAAATGTAAATATCGATGTGCCGGATTATACCACTATTGGTATTCGTAATTATGTAAACGGAACTTATGTTGGCGGCGGAATTGCTGTAAATGGTGGAGCTCTTGATTTTAATGCCTTCATGTTCAATGCCGGACTGCGTTATACAAAATGGGCTTTATTTAAACCTTTTGTAAGTTTCTCCCAAAGTTTTAGCGTTGCCGATTTAGGTTTGGTACTACGCGCTGCCAAAGAAAATACCGTAAACAATACTTCGATAAAAGCGGTTACGGCCAATAATTATGAATTTGGATTTTCAGGAGCTTTGGATAAATTTTCTTATGAAGGTGCTGTATATTACAGCACATCCAAATTAGGTGCTTCTTATGTTTACGTTGATGGAAATCCGCAGATTTCTCGTTCACCTGAAAAGATTTATGGTTTTGAAGTAGCAGCAAAATACCGTCTTCATTCTAAAATTGATATTGGGGCAAATTATTCTTTTACAGAAGGAAAACGTGAACTTGCAGACAAAAAAATATATTTAGGAGGCGATCGTATCAATCCGCCAAAATTAACAGCTTACACTATTTTTAGACCTTTAGAAAACTGGTCGCTTTTTCTGCAAATGATCAATACATCAGGCAGGGATAAGTTTGAACCTGTAAATGGTGCCTATACGTACGGAACAGGGCCTATAAAATCTTTCACGGCTTTTAATCTTTCTTCGAGCTATACTTTCAGGGAAAAAAGTACCATTCGTTTGGGAGTCGAAAACTTATTCAACAAAGATTATTATTCTGTTATTTCGCAATGGCAGTCTAATAATATGAATTATGTTAAAGAAAACGGTACGCGCCTGACCATTAGTTTTGCACAGGCATTCTAATTTTTGTCTCGAACTAAACTTTTTTTCTTTCAAAGTAAACTGTTTAATAAAAATCAATACATTTGTCGCTCATCAATAACAAAAATGAAAAACGTAATTAACATCTCTATTATTAGCAGCATTATTATCATTCGATAATGATCAGGGATGTTATATAAATAAGTATACAGATACATTTAAAACCTCCCTCTTTGGGAGGTTTTTTTATTTTAAAATAAACATGAAAAATTCAGTACAAAATAGTATTAGCACAATTATTATTAGCACAATTATTATTATTCGTCTTTTATGACGGGACAGGATTCTATTGTGTAAATAATAAAAGCCTTTCTCAGTCAAAATGAGAAAGGCTTTTTTATTTTCCGGTAAACTCAGGCATTAAAATATCAAACAAATCAACTCCAATAATAACTAGATTTCAAATGAAAAAAGAATATACTTTAACCGTTTACACAGAAGATCAAATGGCAGTACTGCATAAAATCATCGTAATCCTTTCCCGACGAAAAATAACTCTGGAAAGCCTTAATATTTCTACCTCTGAAATGGATAAAATGTACCGTTTTACCCTTGTTCTAAACGAGACTTTCGAAATCGTAAGGAATGTAGCGCTTCAAATCGAAAAAGTTATTGAGGTTTTTCAGTGTTATTACAACACAAACGAAGAAATCGTCTGGAAGCAAATGGCATTATTTAAAGTCAAAACCTCTAGTGTAATCTATCCCGAAAATACAGATTTGTTGTTTCGAAAATACAACGCCCGATATATAACAATCGAAAAAGATTACACCATATTTGAAGTTACAGGACAAGAAGAAGAAATTAATAATCTAATTGTCGCATTAAAGCAATATGAATTAATAGAATTTATAAAAAGTGCCAGAATTGCCCTTACTATGAACAGTGAATCTTTCCAATTAACTGATTAAGGATTCACAATCTCATCATACGGAAGATTAAAAGTACCTTCGGTAATACTAATGGTTTCACCTGATGACACATTTCGCAATGTTCCTTCAAATGTTCCTTTGATGCCTTTTTTACTTATAGATTCAATTTTTACTGTAAAAAGATCGTCGCCTATAGCCGTGTTATAAAGTATGGTTCCGTCTTTGGTCTGGATGGCATATCGACCCATCATTTCCAACTCGGCAGGTGTTGAATAAGTACCTGCTGTAATGTTGCCGCCTACTCTCCATATTTCAAAATCTAATGATGGCGGCATTACTTCTCCAGCTTTAGTAGGATGCGGTCCGTCAAATCCTCCCACTACAATCATTTCAAAACGATCATCATTACCTCCGCCCTGAAATTTTGCCGTACGAAAATCTATTTTTCTTCCCCCAACGCTTGCTCTAAAGTAATAGTCTGATTTATTTTCATCAGATCCTCCATCATCACTCGAACATGCTGAAAATAAAAGGATAAATGCCGATGCATAAAAAAGCTGCTGCACTAATTTTACCGCTTTATTTTTGAAAGATGATGATTTTACTGCTAAAGAACGATTACTATTGTTGTTGTTTTTCATTATAATAAGTTTTGATTCACAACAAATTTAGTAACGCGCGATAGGTAAAACAATACCTGATTTCATGGTAATTTCTTCTTTTCCCTGTAAAGGTTTTTAACCGGAAAATTTTTAACCACAATCCCGATAGCTCACTATCATTAAGTTAATAGGCAATCTACAAAATTATTTAACAGTTTAATCAAGAAAGTAATTAGAAAAATCCGTTTTTATCAGCGTTTTCGCTTTAGCGAATCAGTAAAATCAGCGTCTAATTTTGACGCGGATAAAACAGATTTACTTCGTAAAAACGCGGATAAAAACGGATTTGATTTGCAATATTTTTTTGTTTTCTAAAAGCTTAACTTAATGACATTGCCCCGATAGCTATCGGGATTGCGGTTAAAATCGAAAAACACTTTATATCATTTTAAACAAGGCAATTGCAGCACATTAGCATTCAAAGGCTGTTCTATTTTTCGTTCCAGTTTTTCGTTATTCACTGTAATGTAAACTTCCATAGAACCGGTTCCTACTTTCAAGGCGAGGATATGTCCGCCGTAAGCATCAAACTTATCATCGGTTGCAACTCCGTGAATGTGTATTGATGGTTTGCCTTCGTTCCAGGCTATAGAACCTGTCAAACTTCCCATCTCTACTTTATTAAACGTTTTTGGATTAAATTTCTTTTGATTAAAGTCATAAAAGCCAAACGTGACTTCCTGCGCAAAACCAATTCCGGTAAAGCTGGCCGACGGAATCTGCTGTTCTTTTGCCAGATTTTCGATTAAAGCCAAAACATTATCGCCTTCGCGCATCACCATCAAAAAACCATAAGCGGTTTTAGTATAACGGCATTTTTGGCTGTCGTCTTTTTGCTGCGCGTATATCGAATGTACTCCAAAACAAAGAAGTAGTATTGCCAGCATTTTCTTAGAGGATAAAAACATAATATTGAATTTTAAATTTAATTTATTGAATAAATGGTTTTTATGAAGACTGCTACCATAAAGCAACTCTAAATTTACGGATATTTTTTTCGTAATTTTGCATAAATTCAATCCTATCACATGAAACGTTCCGGTACAGCAGATCTTCCCTTACATTATGGGCATGTTCCCTTATGGCTCGCCGAACGTATGTCTAAGCTTGGTTTTGCCATTGTAGAAACCATTGCAATGGAATTTTCTACTGCCGAAGTAATCAGCAAACTCAGTAATCCTTTCTGGTTTCAAAGTTTTGGCGCAGTAATGGGAATGGACTGGCATTCGTCCGGAATTACAACTTCGGTACTTGGAGCATTAAAAAAATCTGTAAATCCGCATTCAAAAGAACTTGGCATTTATATCTGCGGAGGAAAAGGCAAACATTCGATGCTAACGCCGCAGGAACTTTTATTTGTAGGAGAAAAAACGGGTCTCGATGGCATGAATCTTGCCAACTGCAGCCGACTTACAGCTAAAGTTGATAATACGGCCATTCAGGACGGGTTTCAGTTGTACCAGCATAATTTTATTGTGGATAATAAAGGACAATGGGCTGTTATTCAGCAAGGAATGAATCCAAATTCTAAAACTGCCAGACGATACCATTGGCATTCGCAGGATTTAAAATCTTTTATTGAGGAACCTCATACCTTTATATATGGTGAAAATCAAGGTACGATTTTAAACCTTACTGCTCAAACGGCAGCAAAATCCAGAGACGGTATTTTAGAATTGGCCAAAGAATCTCCAGCTAAAATTATAAAAGAGATGCAATATCTTTCGATGCCGGCGCATCATGATGTACGCATGGAAGATGTTAATATGAAAAGACTAGGCGCCATGCTTTGGGCTACTCACGAAAACAAGCCCGAAGATTTTGAGGAGTTATTACTTTTAAAAGGAATGGGCCCACGAGCTTTGCAGTCATTGGCATTGGTGAGCGAAATAATTTACGGAACTCCTACCCGCTTTGAAGATCCTGCGCGTTTTTCATTTGCTCACGGAGGAAAAGACGGACATCCGTTTCCTGTTCCGGTAAAAATCTACGACGAGACCATTGATACTTTGCAAAGAGCCATTAATCGTGCAAAAATTGGCAACAATGATAAGATCGATGCTATTCGTAAATTATCTGAAATTTCACGAAAAGCAGAAGAAAGTTTTACGCCTAATGATAACTTTGATGCCCTCATACAAAGAGAAAGGGACGAATCGCACAAATACGGAGGACGAACTATTTTTGGCGATGCTAAACCTCCTAAAAAAAGACCACCAAATCCGGGCAATCAACTTGAATTGTTTTAAAAATCAGCATATAATCAAAAAAAAACGTCTCAAAATTTTAGGGTTTGAGACGTTTTTCTTTTTTTACTTTTTTTCTTCATTATCCAACTTATCGTCGAAATCAGGTTCTTCACCTTTAAATTTGTGTGTATCAACATCATAATTTTCATCGTTTGTTAAAACTTCGTCATGATCCTTATATTGATGTTTTCTCATGTCACTTCGATTATCAGTACCACTTTGCTTAGCAGTATTCTGATTTTGATTATTTGTTTTCATGTGCTGCGTTTTTAAGTTTTAATAAAATTACTTAAAAGACTTGCATTGACACTTATATAATCGTTTGTAAAAGTTACAAAATAACACTTTCGTTAATGCTGAAATGAGTATTAAACCACTGATTTTATGCCATTTATTTTTAATAATTTACAAATTCAAAGACATAATCTATCCATGTCTCTAAAACACAAATGCCAACAATTCAGGTTTCATAGTAATATATTAACCCAAGACGGTTGAAATTATGCAATTGGATTCTTTTTGAAAAATATATTGTTCAACCAAATGTTCCTATGGAACATTAAAACCATTATTTCCTCATTGGCTACCAATGAAATGTTCCGATGGAACATGGCTTATAAACAATATTCAATTCCTGATTTAATATAATTTATTGTCAAAGAATTTACAAATTCAAACATATCGCTTTCCCCCTTTCGCTAAAAACCCAAATACCAACAATTCATGTTCCATAGGAACATATCATCGGTAGAAAAAAAATAGTATTTTAGATAGCGTCCCGGAGGGACGGTTGAAATCATACAATTATTATTTTTTGAAAAATAAATGGTTCAAACAAAAATTTTCAATGAAATGTTACTCATCAATTCTATCTATCAATAAAATATTTCATTGAAACATTCAAATTAAATTCTACAACAAATTCAAAGCATCCGCTGTTCGTACGGCTTCGATAGAATTACTTACATTCAGTTTTTCGAGTATGTTCTGCCTGTGTCTGTTTACGGTATTGATACTAATGTTTAACTGACCGGCAATTTCTTTACTGATAACACCTTTACCTATCAATAATAAAACTTCTTTTTCGCGCGATGTAAGCAAATTGATGCAGTTTACATAGGTATCAACGTAAAAGCTTTCTCCCGTTTTGGTATTAACAATTTTTCCATCAATACCATTTAGCGTTTCTTTTTTCTCAAATAAATAATTGTAGAGACAAACCGCCAGCCATAAACCGCCTTCTGAACTATTTTTAAGATAAAAACTACGATGTAAAATACGCTGATATTCCTTTTTACTGTTCAGGGTCCTGATTTTGCATTGAGTTGCATAATGCAGTCTTTCGTTAGGTTCAAGGTTTTTTAAAAAATTAAAAAACTCCAGTTCAAGAAGATTCCTCTCAAAAAGATCTTCAGGATGAATGCGCTGGTAAATATCTTCTTCCCAAATAGAATCAATGGTTAAAAAACCGGAAGTATCCATTTCAAAAAAACTCCCAAAATCACCCGTAAAAATATAGCTTTTATTATCAGCCAGATCTGACAATACCGCTACCGAATGATCGATTTTTACAAATTCTTTCATTGTACAAATGGCCTCCTGCAAAGCTTCTTTGCGCTTGTCCAGGCTGTCAATAGATTCAAAGGAAAATTGATCTTCTAATTTGGAAATGGGATTCATAACACAACTTCATTTATTCTAATAGTATGAAACTACCATAGAGCGGGCTAAAAATAAACAATTTATTCGTTAAACCTTAAAATGGTTATAAATAACTATTGCTGTAAAAATAATGAATCGCCTACTTTGTAAATTATTAATAAAATTCAAATTTAAGAAATCATGAAGAGAATGCATTTAGTTTTAATCTTTATAGGTATTATGGCAATAAAAGGAAATGCTCAAAAATTAAATTCAATGAACTGGCTGAATGAGCCCGCTGAGTGGGAAATAAAAGACAACAAACTCACGATGCAGGTTACGCCTCAATCTGATTACTGGAACAAAAGTCATTACGGATTTACAGTTTACGACGGGCCATTTTTGTATACAGAAAGAAGCGGTGAATTTGAAACTGTTGTAAAAATGAGCGGCGTTTACAAAACCAGATTCGATCAGGTTTGCCTGATGTTGCGAATTGATGAAAACAATTACATCAAAACCGGTGTCGAATATGTAGACGGTATTTATAATATTAGTACTGTTCATACTATCGATAAAAGTTCGTGGAGTGTAATGGGTTTAAAAGAAAAACCAAAAAATGTCTGGATGAAAGCCGTTCGCCGATTAGACGCAGTAGAAATTTTTTATTCGATAGACGGAGTCAATTATACGATGACCAATACAGTTTATTTTCCGGAACATAAAACCGTACAAGTGGGTATGATGGCGGCAAGTCCTGACGGAAAAGGCTTTACTGCTACATTTGAAGATTTTAAAATTACGCATCTTCCGGATCAGAGACGTCTAGAGTGGCTAAAAAACAATCAATAAAATAATGTAACATTTCTCAGAAAATGTCGTCTCTTCTATTGTACTCTTAACGAAGCCAAAATAAACCGAAATCATGAATTTAAAATTTATAGTATACATAATAGTAAGCATTCTTGCGCTTTGCCAAAAGGCTATATGCCAGCAACCAAAAGACAATGTAATTCATGAATCGATAAAAACCGAAACCGATCATATTTTTAGCAAGCTCGTTGACATTAGAAGAGACTTTCATGAAAATCCTGAACTAGCAGGAAATGAAATCCGCACACAACAAAAAATCAAACAATATTTACTCGATCTCGGACTTGAAGTTGAAACCAATATTTATGGATATGGTATTATTGGAATTTTAAAAGGTGCCAAAAAAGGAAAAAATATCGCCTGGCGAGCTGATATGGATGCACTCCCAAATGACTTTGCTGATAATGTTGCTTTTAAGTCTAAGATAAAAGGCATTCAGCATGGTTGTGGACACGATGTACATATGGCAATTGCGTTGGGAATCGCTGAAGTGCTTTCAAAAAATAAAAAAGACCTAAAAGGAACGGTTTATTTTATTTTTCAACCTGAGGAAGAAACATTTGTGGGAGCAAAAAACATACTCAACAGCAGTTCATTTGCTACAATACACCTAGATGAAATTTACGGACTGCATATAACTGCTTTGCCATTCGATCAAATAATGGTCAAGCCAAATGAAATGTTTGCTTACCAAAAAAGAATACAAATTAAATTTAAAGAAGATCCCACAAAAGAGCAGACAGTAGCACTCACCAAAAAGATTCATGATGCTTTATCCCGATATGCAGCAGGAACAAAACCTTGGGAAATACAAAATATGACCGACCCAAAAATTGGACTTGCAAACACCCATACCGTTTTTAAAGATTACCTAATAATGGACGAGAAATTTGCTATTCATTCTAAAAATAATGAACTGATTCTGGATGCTTATTTATATGAAACCAATGTTTCAAACTTAAAAAATATTATTCCGAAAGTGAAAGAAGTAATAGAAGCTGATAATCTTAAAGATAAATTGCTTTCGATTGCATTTACACAGGAAAACCCTACCGTTATTAATAATAAAAAACTAACCAGCGGCGCAATAAAAACACTTGACGCTATTTACGGCAAAGGATTCGTAGTGACAGATTATGGTCAGGTTCCTTATTTTAATGATGACTTTGCTTATTTCCAGCAAAAAATTCCGGGTGTTTACTTTTTTCTTGGAGGTTCTAATTTCAAAAAAGGAATTATTGCCATGAATCATGCTCCTAATTTTACAGTTGATGAAGAATGTATTAAAACCGGAGTCAGAAGCTTTTCTTCTTTAATTTTCGAAAAGGCGAATGGAAATTAAACGGCATAAAACATTCATATAAAAGCAAAAAGCGTATGTATAATTTATTAAAAATAACATCTTCATTTCAAAAAAAGATAAAAACAATGAGAGATAAAGATCGATTCCTAAACACTTTAATAAAAAGTAACGGACACCATAATGTTATAGATCTTGGTGCGCAAATTGGTCTTGACGAAAATGCTACTATGGAAATAGTGACACAGCTTCTGGCTGAATATAAAATAGAATATGCCTTAAACGGAGTTTGCGATTACAGTTTAATGAGAAGTCAAAATCGGGTTAAAAAAGCGAATAAGTAATCATTTTTTTGTCCTGACCAAAGTAACATCATCAACATAACAAAATGCTTTTGCTTTTCCGTCAGCTAGAAAACCAACTTCGGCCTTTCCTCCTTTTATAGGAATGTTGGTAATAGTGATGGTTTTCCAGTATTCATTTTTTTCTTTGATATTGTATTGTAGCTTTTTCCCGTTGCTTATAACGTACATTTCCAGATTGCTGAAATCATCACTGTTTTTTATTTTGGCTGTTAAGGTATACAAACCATTTTCGAGTTTTACGTACGGCGAAGATACAATAGTTTGAAACGTTTTTCTTTTGAAATTAATTTTATCACTGATATTCAGGCTCTTTTCGCCAATAACTACTTCTCTTTCGCTTTTGGTATTAAAATGATTTAAAACCGGCGAATGAATGCTGTCCAATCCTATCGAATTTCCTTCAATGACTTCACTTGCCCAACCCGTTAGTTGTATTTGCACCGGTTTTACAG
>Ga0247813_10000177_pt1 | contig 73794 bp, 74 predicted proteins | sample UWRJL169409C1_FD_180719 | JGI IMG/M metagenome (GOLD analysis project Ga0247813, IMG submission 180719) | Plant litter microbial communities from Arlington Agricultural Research Station in Wisconsin, United States - UWRJ-L169-409C-1 | ecosystem: Environmental > Terrestrial > Plant litter >... | reverse complement strand
TTGCGCAATTAGCAGTAAAAAAAAAACACAAAGCAATTGGAATTTGGAATTTAAAAAAATTGGAATTTAATATAAAATATTATGAATAAGATAGACAATCCAAAACCAGAAACCTGGTCAGAAATATTAAAAAGACCAACCAAAACGATCGATGATATCGAAGTTACGGTTAAGGAAATTTTTAAAGAAGTACAAAAGAAAGGTGATGAAGCCGTTGCAAAATACACATCAATTTTCGATGGAATTGTTTTAGATAATTATGAAGTTACTCCGGAAGAAATTGAAGAAGCAATTAATTCAATTTCAGAAGAGTTGAAAGATTCAATACAATTGGCGAAAGCTAATATTTTGAAGTTTCATACCGCTCAAAAAACAGATCGAATTTCAGTTGAAACTATTGAAGGAGTAAATTGCTGGCAGGAAAAAAGACCAATTCAAAAAATAGGTTTATATATTCCGGGTGGAACGGCGCCTTTGTTTTCAACGGTTTTAATGTTGGCGGTTCCCGCTGAAATTGCAGGCTGCAAAGAAATAGTTTTGTGTTCTCCTCCAGATAAAACAGGGAAAATTAATCCGGCGATTTTGTATACTGCTAATTTATGTGGCGTAACCAAAATACTAAAGGTAGGTGGAATTCAGGCGATTGCCGGAATGACGTTTGGAACACAATCAATCCCGAAAGTGTATAAGATTTTTGGACCTGGAAATCAGTTTGTAACGGTAGCAAAACAATTAGCAACGCAATTTGGAGTAGCAATTGATATGCCAGCAGGACCTTCAGAATTATTGATTGTAGCGGATGACACGGCAGTTCCAGCATTTGTAGCTTCTGATTTATTATCGCAAGCAGAACACGGAACAGATAGCCAGGTAATTTTAGTTTCGACTTCAAGACGTTTAATTGATACTGTTGAAGAAGAGATTCAAACTCAGATAGAAGAGCTTCCCAGAAAAGGAATTGCTAAAAAAGCCATTGAAAATTCAAAGTTGATTTATGTTGAAAATGATCAGATAGCTTTGGATTTAATTAATGAATACGGACCAGAACACTTTATAATCTGTTCAGAATTTGATGATTTTTATTGTAACGGAATCGTAAATGCAGGTTCGGTTTTTATTGGAAATTATACTCCTGAAAGTGCTGGAGATTATGCTTCTGGAACAAATCACACCTTACCGACAAATGGTTATGCGAAAAATTACAGTGGTGTAAATCTCGATAGTTTTATGAAATCGATGACATTTCAGAAAATATCTAAAACCGGAATTCAAAATATCGGAAGAGCAATTGAAGTCATGGCTGAAGCCGAAGGTTTACAAGCGCATAAAAATGCTGTAACGCTGAGATTAAAGAGTATAGAGTAAAGAAAATAGAGTCAAGAAGCAAGAAGCAAGAGAAAGGGAGCTAAAAGTATAGATTTGAATCTTGCTTCTTGCCTCTTGATTCTTTCTTCTCAAAACAAAAAGAAATGAAATTCGATATAAATACAATAACACGTGAAAACGTAAAAACACTAAAACCCTACTCGTCAGCAAGAGATGAGTTTGAGGATTTTGATACTGCTGAAATGATTTTTTTGGATGCCAATGAAAATCCTTTTCAAAATGGTGTAAATCGTTATCCAGATCCGCAACAAAGTTCTGTAAAAGCGATTTTGGCGAAAAATAATAGCGTAAAAGCAAATCAGATTTTGCTAGGAAACGGAAGTGATGAAGTTTTAGATCTTCTTTTTAGAGCTTTTTGCGAACCAAAACTAGATAATATTATTTCGTTACCACCAACTTACGGAATGTACAGCGTTCTTGCTAATATCAATGCGGTTGAAAACAGAGAAGTTTTACTTTCGACAGATTTTCAGCCACAAGTGGAAAAAATTCTAGAAGCTGTTGACGATAATACAAAAATCATCTTTTTATGTTCACCAAATAATCCAACCGGAAATTCGTTTTCAGATGAAAGTGTGGTGAAATTACTTCAAAACTTTAAAGGTTTGGTTGTTATTGATGAAGCTTATATTGACTTTTCAGGAAAAGAAAGCTGGTTGATAGAAATTGATGAATATCCAAATTTGGTAATCACTCAAACGCTTTCAAAAGCTTATGGTTTGGCAGGAATTCGCTTGGGAATTTGTTATGCTTCTGAAGCTGTAATATCGGTTTTGAATAAAATAAAACCTCCTTACAATGTAAACGAATTAACACAGCAAAGAGCAATTTCTCGATTAAAAGATTCGGATAAAATAAAACAGGAAATAGCTTCAATTATTGAGCAAAGAGAAGAATTGCTTAAAGTTTTACTTGAAGTTAGTTTTGTTGAGAAAGTTTATCCTACAGAAGCTAATTTTGTCTTAGTAAAAGTAGATGATGCCAACAAAAGATATGACGAGTTAATTGCAAAAGGAATCGTAATTCGTAACAGAACTACTCAGCCTTTATGTGAAAATTGTCTTCGATTCACGATTGGAATTCCGGAGGAAAATGCCGTATTAATTAAAGAATTGAAGTTATTAAAATAGAAGAAAGAATATAGAGAAAAGAAGAAAGAAAGAAAAAATAAACGAGCTTTTTTGGATAAAATTAAAAGTCTATTTTCTTTACTCTTTTTTCTTTATTCTCAAAAAATAAAAATATGAAAAAAGTACTTTTTATCGATCGTGATGGAACGATTGTTTTAGAACCTGAAAATTACCAGTTAGATGCGTTGGAAAAAGTAGAATTTTATCCAAAAGCTTTTCAATATTTGGCTAAAATTGCCAGTGAATTAGATTACGAATTAGCCATGGTTACCAATCAGGACGGGTTAGGAACGGATAGTTTTCCAGAAGATACGTTTTGGCCAACGCAGAATTTTATTTTAAAAGCCTTTGAAAATGAAGGTGTTTTGTTTAATGATATTTTTATTGACAGATCGTTTCCTGAAGATAATGCGCCAACACGCAAGCCAAGGACTGGAATGTTAACGAAATATTTGAGTAATCCTGAATATGATTTAGCTAATTCTTTTGTTTTGGGAGATCGTTTGACGGATGTTGAATTAGCGAAAAACCTTGGTGCAAAAGCAATTTTCATTAATGATAATGATGGAATTGGAAGTAATGAAATTTCATCAAAACGTGAAGAATTAGACGAAACTATTATTCTTCAAACCATGAGTTGGAAAGAAATTTACGAATTTTTGAAATTAGAATCCCGTTCGGCTTCGATTACGCGTAAAACCCATGAAACGGATATTTATATCAATGTAAATTTAGACGGTACAGGTAAAAGTAAGATAGATACCGGAATAGCGTTTTTTGATCATATGTTAGATCAAATTTCACGTCACGGCCAAATGGACTTAGAAATCCTTGTAAAAGGCGATTTAGAAGTAGATGAACATCACACGATTGAAGATACAGCCATTGCTTTAGGAGAAGTTTTTGCAAAAGCTTTAGGAAATAAATTAGGTATCGAACGTTATGGATTCTGCCTCCCAATGGATGATTGTTTAGCGCAAGTTGCCATTGATTTTGGAGGAAGAAACTGGTTAGTTTGGGAAACGGAATTCAAACGCGAAATGGTAGGCAAAATGCCAACAGAAATGTTTTATCATTTCTTTAAATCATTCTCAGACGGAGCCAAAGCGAATATCAATATTAAAGCTGAAGGCATAAACGAGCACCACAAAATTGAAGCTATTTTTAAAGCTTTCGCGAAAGCAATAAAAGTGGCCGTGAAAAGAGATACAGAGAAAATGATTTTGCCTTCAACGAAAGGAATGTTGTAATGAATTTTGTTTCAAGTTTCAAGTTTCAGGTTTCACGTTTTGTTGAGTAACTTGAAACATGAAACCTGAAACAAAACAAACAAAAAGTAAATGAAAATAGTAATTATAAATTACGGAGCAGGAAATATTCAGAGCATTATGTTTGCTATTGAAAGGCTTGGTTTTAAAGCTGTTCTAAGTAATAATGCGGAAGAAATTAGATCTGCTGATAAAGTGATTTTTCCTGGTGTTGGTGAGGCAAGTTCGGCTATGAAAAAACTAAAGGAAAGTGGTTTGGATAGTTTGATTCCCAATTTAAAACAGCCGGTTTTGGGAATTTGTTTGGGAATGCAATTAATGTGTAAATCATCTGAAGAAGGCGATACCAAAGGTTTAGGGATTTTTGATGTTGATGTGATTAAGTTTACCTCAAAAGTAAAAGTACCACAGATGGGATGGAATCAGATTTATGATTTAAAATCGGATTTATTTAAGGGAATTTCTGAAAATGAATTTATGTATTTGGTGCATAGTTTTTATGCTCCAAACTGCAATGAAGCCATTGCAACAACGAATTATGAATTAGAATATGCATCGGCATTGCAAAAAGATAATTTTTACGGAACACAATTTCATCCGGAGAAAAGCGGAGCTGTTGGTGAGAAAATATTAGAGAATTTTTTAAAATTAAATTCCAATATTTAAATTCCAATATTTAAATTCCAAATTCTAATAACAATATTAAAAATCAATTTCAATCAAAATATCAATTTTAGAAAATCAAGAATAAGCAATTTTTAAATAATCTAAAATCTGAACTCTAAAATCTAAAATCTAAAATATCAAAAAATGAGAATAATACCAGCCATAGATATCATTGACGGAAAATGTGTTCGTTTGTCAAAAGGCGATTACGATACAAAGATAATTTATAATGAAAATCCGCTTGAGGTAGCGAAATCATTCGAAGCACACGGAATTGAATATTTACATTTAGTAGATTTAGACGGTGCAAAATCGAGTAAAATTGTCAATTATAAAATCTTGGAACAAATTGCAACACAAACAAGTCTGCAAATTGATTTTGGCGGAGGCTTAAAATCAGATGAAGATTTGAAAATTGCTTTTGAAAGTGGTGCAAGCCAGATTACTGGCGGAAGCATTGCTGTAAAAAACAAAGCGATTTTTGAAAAATGGATTTCAGAATACGGTTCAGATAAAATCATTTTAGGCGCTGACGCCAAAGATGAAAAAGTAGCTATTTCAGGCTGGTTAGAAGATTCAGATGAAGATTTGGTTCCGTTTATTCAGCAATATCAAATGAAAGGAATTCAATACGTTATTTGTACAGATATTGCCAAAGATGGTATGCTGGAAGGCCCAAGTTTTGATTTGTATGGTAAAATTTTGAAAGAAGCGAATGGTATTAAATTAATTGCCTCTGGTGGAATTTCAACTTTTGATGAGTTACCAAAATTAGCGCATCTAGGTTGCGAAGGAACAATTATAGGAAAAGCGATCTATGAGGGAAGAATTAGCTTGAAACAACTTGAAAATTATATTTTAAATAAATAGATTATTTCGCAAAGATGCACAAAGTAAAGCACGAAGATTCTCTAAAAAAATCTTTGTGAATCTCTGTGAAATCTTCGTGAATCTCTGTGAAACAACTAAAAAAATGTTAGCAAAAAGAATCATTCCTTGTTTGGATATAAAAAACGGAAGAACCGTAAAAGGAGTTAACTTTGTTGACTTGCGCGATGCTGGTGATCCAGTTGAGTTAGCGGAAATTTACTCAGCTGAGGGGGCTGATGAACTAGTTTTTCTGGATATTTCGGCTACTGAAGAACGTCGTAAAACGTTGGTTAATATGGTGCGAAGTGTAGCAGAGAAAATCAATATTCCGTTTACAGTCGGTGGTGGAATTTCATCTGTAGAAGATGTTGAAATTCTTCTGAATAATGGCGCCGATAAAGTTTCTATTAATTCATCGGCAGTAAAAAATCCGCAGTTGATTAATGATTTAGCTCAGAAATTCGGAAGCCAATGTGTTGTTGTGGCTATCGATGCTAAACAAATTGACGGACAATGGATTGTACATTTAGTTGGTGGAAAAGTTCCAACAGAATTAAATTTATTTGACTGGGCTGTAGAAGTTGCAGAACGCGGAGCAGGTGAAATCTTGTTCACCTCAATGGATAATGACGGAACAAAAAATGGTTTTGCAAATGAAGCTTTGGCTAAATTATCAGAACTAATCAATATTCCAATTATTGCTTCGGGTGGAGCAGGAAATATGCAGCATTTTGTTGATTCTTTCAAAAAAGGAAAAGCTGATGCAGCATTGGCTGCGAGTGTTTTTCACTTTAAAGAGATTGAGATAAAAGCTTTGAAGGAAGAATTGAAAAATAATGATATTGAGGTTAGGCTTTAGAGAATAGAGTCAAGAAGCAAGAAGCAAGAAAAAAGAAAACCAAAACAAAAGAGATTAGTAATCTAAAATCTGAACTCTAAAATCTAAAATAAAATGAACATAGATATTAAAAGCTCACACGGATTGATCCCAGCAATAATTCAGGATTCAGAAACAAAGAATGTTTTGATGCTGGGTTATATGAATGAAGAATCAATTCAAAAAACTATAGAAACTCAGAAAGTTACTTTTTTCAGCCGTTCCAAACAAAGGCTTTGGACAAAAGGTGAGGAGAGTGGTAATTTTTTAGAACTGGTAGATATTAAAAATGATTGCGATGGCGATACACTTTTGATTCAGGCAAAACCAGTTGGTCCAACTTGTCATACAGGTACAGATACTTGCTGGCAAGAAGAAAATGCAGCAAATTACGGTTTCATTTCTAACTTAGAAAAAACCATCGCAACTCGTAGAGAAAATGCTGATTCTGAGAAAAGTTATGTAGCTTCATTATTTGAAAAAGGAATCAATAAAATTGCGCAAAAGGTAGGGGAAGAGGCTGTAGAAGTTGTCATTGAGGCAAAAGATGATAACGATGAATTATTCTTAAGCGAAAGTGCCGATTTATTGTTTCATTATTTGATTTTATTACAGGCAAAAGGCTTTCAATTGAATGATGTTGTGGATGTTTTGAAGAAACGTCAGAAGTAAAGATTTTGTTTCAGGTTTCAGGTTTCAAGTTATCGCGCATAACCTGAAACCTGAAACAATTAAACCAATAACTACTCCACAAATTCAAATACAGCAAATTCCTGCGGTTGATGGAATCCAAATTTTAAACTTTTATAAGGCTGTAAAGCAGGGTATTCGGTTGTATTACCGTAATCAATTCTAAAAGCATTTCCTTTCCATTTGGTTCCAATTTCTGGTTTTAAGAAATTGCCATTTTGAATTTTCTCCAAGCTTGAAAAGGGAATTTTAATTTCAGTAGTAAATCCTTCGGGTGTTATTTTACTTGCTGTTTCAAGTCCTTCAATATCAAAAGTCATTGAAGTTTTCCATCCTCCACAAGTCGGAGAAATACATTTTAGCAGCATATCATAATGGCTTGAGAAAGCATTTACTCCAATTTCAACATAATTTTGACCATCTCCGTCAGCATCAATAAAAATTTCTACCAAATCATCTGTATTGAAAATAGGGGAATCTTTTTTCTTATTTGATCCAATAATCTTTGAATCGACTAAATTATATGCAATATAAAGGTTCTCGTTATTCCACGAAAGTGAAACCATAGTATTCTGTGTTGCTTTTTCTGCTGAATTATGAATTACAAATGGTCCCGAAAATGGTGTTTTCCAATCTGATAAATCTCCGTCAATTACTATTTTGTCAATTGTTTTATGTACAGGAATATTTTGAGAAGAAACTGTTATCGAACACATCAAAAACAAAAAAGTAACAATTTTAATACATTTCATAAAGTAGTATGAGGATTTTAATTTGCTAAAATAGAGAAGAATATTGAATTTTAACATTAAATTATCCGAATAGAAATTATAAAATTATTAGAAAATTGATTCTAATGTTTACTTTTGTTGACGATTAAGTTCACATAAGCACCCTATTTATTTCAAATTTCTAATTTATGAAAAATTACTTTGGAGGCATTTTAGTTGCCTTTTTGGTTGGTTTTAATGCCAATGCACAAGGGCTTCTGAATAAGTCTGAGACTGTTTTTACACATCAGGATTCTTTACGCGGAAGTATTACAAAAGAGAGAGCCTGGTGGGATTTAAAATACTATCATCTTGATGTAAAAGTAAATCCGGCTGAAAAAACTATTACAGGTTCAAATACCGTAAAATATACTGTTTTATCAGAAAATAATAAAATGCAGATCGATTTGCAGGAACCAATGCAAATTTACAAGGTAACCCAGGACGGAAAAGAATTAAAATTTGAAAGAGACGGAAATGCTTTTTTCATTCAATTAACGGCAAAACAAAAAGTTGGGGATACAAAAGAAATTGTGATTTCTTTTGGAGGAAAGCCAAAAGAAGCTGTGCGAGCACCTTGGGACGGTGGATTCTCATGGAAAAAAGATAAAAATGGAAAAGATTTTGTTGCTACATCTTGTCAGGGTTTAGGTGCCAGCGTTTGGTGGCCAAACAAAGATCATATGTATGATGAAGTGGAGAATATGCTGATTAGTGTGAATGTTCCCGGAGATTTGACAGAAGTATCTAACGGAAGATTGCAAAGCGTTAAAAAAGAAAAAGACGGTACAAAAACTTTTAATTGGTATGTGTCGAATCCAATCAATAATTACGGTGTCAATATTAATATTGGAGATTACGTTAATTTCTCTGAAGTGTATAAAGGAGAAAAAGGCGATTTAGATTGTAATTATTATGTATTAAGAGATAATTTGACTTTAGCGAAAGAACAGTTTAAAGATGCTCCAAAGATGCTTAAAGCTTTTGAAAACTGGTTTGGACCTTATCCGTTCTATGAAGATAGCTACAAATTGGTTGAAGTTCCGTATTTGGGAATGGAACACCAAAGTTCTGTAACATACGGAAACCAATATAAAAAAGGTTACTTAGGACGTGATTTAAGCGGTACTGGCTGGGGGTTGAAATTTGACTTTATCATCATTCACGAATCCGGACACGAGTGGTTTGCAAACAATATTACCTATAAAGATATTGCAGATATGTGGATTCACGAGAGTTTCACTAACTATTCTGAAAGCCTTTTTGTAGAGTATTACTACGGAAAAGAAGCCGGAGCTGAATATGTAATTGGATGTAGAAAAAACATTCAAAATGACACGCCAATTATCGGTCATTATGATGTAAACAACGAAGGATCGGGGGATATGTATCCTAAAGGAGCAAATATGCTTCATACCATTCGTCAGGTAATTAATGATGATGCGAAATGGAAATCGATTTTGAGAGGTTTAAATAGTACTTTTTACCATAAAACGGTTACTTCTAAAGAAATTGAAGATTACATTAATACACAGTCTGGAATTAATTTCAACAGAGTTTTTGCCCAGTATTTAACCACGACTCAAATTCCGGTTTTCGAATATATGTTTAAAAACGGAACTTTAGGATATCACTGGACCAACTGTGTTGCAAAATTTGACTTGCCGGTAAAAGTAAAAATAAACGGTGTTGAAACCTGGTTGAAACCAACAACAGAATGGCAATCAGTAAAAACAACAAATGAAAACAGAACCTTAGAAGTTGATAAGAATTTCTATGTGACGAGTTCTAATATTGTGGAATAAATTCATTTAAATTCCAATAAAAAAATTCCAAATTCCAATCCCAGGGAATTTAGTAAACCCGACAGGTTTTTAAGACCTGTCGGGTTTATTTTTTAGGCAATCTTGTCATTTCTACTTCAAAAAAAGGATGAAAGATTAATCTTTCACCCTTTTTTATTGGAATTTGGAATTTAAAAAAATTGGAATTTAAATTTCTATCGACTACTTAATTTCGCCTTTTCTTTTATAATATCAGCTATTTTTCGGTTTTCAATTTTGCTTTCCAGCCATGAGATAATATCTAAATAAAGAAATGCTCTCTTTTCATAAGTGTTTTTCTCCAATTCAATAAAACGAGCACGCATCTTAATAAATTCTTTTTTAATATCTGCTGGATAGAAGTTGTTCAGGTTTTTTAAGAATTTGATGATTTCCTTTTGAACTTCGTGTAAATCATTCATTTTCAATAAAAACTTGTAGGTACTTTTAAGGTGATTTTCTAAATAATAATCTTTCCCTAACTCATAATGTGCAATCAGCGATAATAGTCTCGCAAAACACATTAAATCCTCGCGCATCGTTAAGTTCTTATTGTTAATGATTTTATCTAAATAAAAGATACATTCATTGTATTTCTCATTTCCAAAATAAATAGAAGCAATTTTATAGAAAAACAACATTTCGTGATGTTCATCAAGATGTTCGCTGTGAATTTTTATTTTCTCAAGAATCTCCGGAATCAAATATTCACTTTCTGCAAAAGTGCCTTCAAGGATATGTAAATTCAGTTTGTTGTTATAAACATACAGAAATGATAGTGATGCAATGTTATCGTTTACCGGAAATTTCGGGTCTGCAATGGTTTCTTCTAATAAAGTTAGGTATTTCTTGAAATTGGATTGATATCTCAACATGTACAATGATTCTAAAAAGTAATGATTTCCTTTTAAGAAAAACACGGGATTCAGAAAAATCATATTTGGATTATCATAAAATAACGTAACCCATTTATAGGCGTATTTGTAACTAGCCAAAAAGTCCTGAACTAAGAAACTACGCCATAAATTGGCATTGTAAAACCAATATTTTTCGCGGAATCCAAATTTGCTTTCGTCTAATTTTGAAATATGTCTGTTGAAATAATCATCAATATATTTATATTCTTCATCACTTTTTACGTAACCTGTTTTCAACATGATTCCGTATAACTGAAGTGATAAATTAGATAATTTACTGGAGATTGTATTTCGATAATTTAATTCTTTTGCCTGAATTACAAGCTCGTCTGCACGCCCCTGAATACTTCGTGTAATATATTGCGATTCGATCAGTTTTTCGAATTCTACAATTTCATACGCCATATATTTTTCATCATTTTCTAAAGCAAGGATTTTGGTCTTGTCAAGAATCTTTAAACTCTGCTTATATAATCCTTTATTATATAGAATAACGGCAAAATCTATTTGTTCGCGTAGTTGATAACGAATATTCTGGCTAGGAATATTCAAGCGAATACTAACTAGTATTTGCTTGTATAGGTATGATTTTAAGTTAGATAGCTGTACTTTTTTAATGATTCCGCTCTTTAAAATCAGCTTTTCGTCGTAGGTTTCGGACTTATCTAAAATATTGAATAATTCAATGAATTTAGTATTAGAACTTGTCTCCAATCGGCTTGCAAAAATTTTAAATTGTCTTTTTTCGGATTTGGAAAGCGATTTTATCAGAACAAATAAGAAATCTTTTTGATGGTTAGCCATTGTAAAATATAATAATGTAAATTATTGATTATTAAATAATTAACTCGTTATAAATTGTGTTATGAACAGTATAATTTCATTAAAATGAATTTCATACTGCGTAAGTACAATATATATTTGTTATCAAGATGTGAAATTACATTAAATAAATGAATATGAATAGAGAGAAAGTTCAAATTTTTGACACCACTTTGCGCGATGGTGAACAAGTTCCAGGATGTAAGTTAGATACTAAGCAAAAATTAGTTATCGCAGAACGACTAGACAAAATGGGAGTTGACGTTATCGAAGCAGGTTTTCCTGTGTCAAGTCCGGGCGATTTTTTATCGGTCTCTGAGATTTGTAAAATTGTAGAAAATGCAACCGTCTGTGGACTTACCAGAGCCGTAAAAAACGACATTGATGTTGCTGCAGCTGCCTTAAAGCATGCTAAAAGACCTAGAATCCACACCGGAATCGGAACATCTGAATCTCATATACTCCATAAATTAAATACTACCAGAGAAGATATTATTGCGAGAGCAAAATATGCGGTATCTCACGCAAAATCATATGTAGAAGACGTTGAGTTTTATGCAGAAGATGCTGGTAGAACTGATAATGCATTCTTGGCAAAAGTTTGCGAAGAAGTAATTAAATCTGGTGCAACCGTATTAAATATTCCTGATACAACAGGATATTGTTTGCCAGAAGAATACGGAGCAAAAATTAAATATTTAAGAGAAAACGTAAAAGGAATCGAAAACGTAATCCTTTCATGTCACTGTCATAATGATTTAGGAATGGCAACTGCAAACTCTATTGCAGGAGCAATTAATGGAGCAAGACAAATAGAATGTACTATTAATGGTATTGGTGAAAGAGCTGGAAATACTGCACTTGAAGAAGTAGTAATGATTTTCAAACAACATCCTTACCTAAACTTAGATACCAACATTAATACAAGAGAATTGAACGAAATGAGTCGTTTGGTTTCTGAAAGTATGGGAATGATTGTGCAGCCTAATAAGGCAATTGTAGGAGCAAATGCTTTTGCACACAGTTCAGGAATTCACCAGGATGGTGTAATTAAAAACAGAGCAACATACGAAATCATGGATCCTCTTGATGTAGGTGTAAATGAATCATCTATTATTTTAACAGCAAGAAGCGGAAGAGCTGCTTTGGCTTACCGTGCTAAAAAAGTAGGCTACGAGCTTACTAAAGTACAATTGGATATTGTATACATTGAGTTTTTGAAATTCGCTGATATTAAAAAAGAAGTTTTAGATGCTGATATTCATCAGATTATTGAAGCTTCAAAAATTCAGGGAGACTTGATCAGAAGCTAGTTGAAAAGAACAAAGAAAATAGAACAAAGAACAAAGAAAAAATATTTAAATACATAAAGAACGAGGCATTATGAATTTGAAAATAGCTGTTTTACCAGGAGACGGAATTGGACCGGAAGTAATTTTACAAGCCAAAAAAGCTTTATACGCTATTGGCGAAGTGTACAATCATGAATTTGTTTTTGAAGAAGCGCTCATGGGGGCGATTGCCATTGACAAAACGGGAAATCCATTACCGGAACAAACGCTTAATCTTTGCCTCAATACTGATGCTGTTTTATTTGGAGCAATAGGAGATCCTAAGTATGATAATAATCCAAATGCAAAAGTTCGTCCGGAGCAGGGATTATTGAAATTGAGAAAAGAATTAGGATTGTTCGCAAACATTCGTCCAATAAAACCTTATAAATCATTAATTGATTCTTCTCCTTTAAAAAGAGAAATTATTGAAGGTGCAGATTTTACTATTTTCAGAGAATTAACAGGTGGAGCTTATTTTGGAGCTAAAACATTAAATGAAGAAGGAACACATGCTTCTGATTTATGTGAGTATTCAGAAGAAGAAATCACGAGAATTGCACATTTAGCTTTTAAATCGGCACAAAATCGTCGTAGAAAGTTAACGATGGTGGATAAAGCAAATGTTTTGGAAACCTCAAGATTATGGAGAAAAGTAGTTCAGAAAGTGGGCGAAAGTTATCCGGATGTTGCTTTAGACTTTTTATTTGTGGATAATGCAGCGATGCAAATCATCTTAAATCCAAAACAATTCGATGTGATTTTGACAGAGAATTTATTTGGAGATATTTTATCAGATGAAGCAAGTGTTATTACAGGTTCTATTGGTTTATTGGCTTCAGCATCTTTAGGAGAAAAGAATGCTTTGTTTGAACCAATTCACGGTTCATATCCTCAGGCTAAAGGAAAAAATATTGCCAATCCAATTGCTTCAATTTTATCAGCAGCAATGTTGTTAGAGCATTTCGGATTATTTAAGGAAGCAAGCGTGATTTATCAGGCTGTTGAAAAAGCAATTGAATTTAAAGTTGTTACTGTTGATTTAAAAGCAGATTCAAAATTCGGTACAAATGAAGTAGGGGAGTTTGTTTCTAATTTTATTTTTAGCAAAGACGACTTGTTATATTTTAATAATGACAACGTTAGTATCGGTCAATCGACAATTGTTTAATGTTTTTATTAAAAAAATGAAATAACTAACAAGAAGTATTGAAAATGTTGAGATTTTATTTTTTTGGTTCTTAAAGTTTTTATACTTTTGTAACACTAAAAAAATAGCAAGATGCAAATCTCAATTATTATTACTTCTGTCGTTGTTGTCAATGTGTTTAGCACATCTGCATCGGGAATGGTATAAATATAATTGAAAAACTATATTATAAACCTTCCAAATACTGGAAGGTTTTTTTTTGAATAAAAATTAAAAATAAATTAATACATAATGGAATTAAATAAGTACAGCAAAACCATCACTCAAGATCAAACACAACCTGCGGCGCAAGCGATGTTGTACGGTATTGGTTTAACTGAAGAAGATTTGAAAAAAGCACAAGTAGGTATTGTGAGCATGGGTTACGATGGTAACACTTGCAACATGCACCTGAATGATTTAGCAAAAGATGTTAAAAAAGGTGTTTGGGACGCAAATCTGGTCGGACTTATTTTTAATACTATTGGTGTTAGTGACGGAATCTCAAACGGTACTGAAGGAATGCGTTTTTCATTGGTTTCTCGTGATGTAATTGCAGATTCTATTGAAACAGTTGTAGGAGCACAATGGTATGACGGTGTAATTGCCATTCCGGGTTGTGATAAAAATATGCCTGGTGCATTAATAGCAATGGGAAGATTAAACCGCCCGGCGATGATGGTTTACGGAGGATCTATTCATTCAGGAAAATGGAATGGAGAATCTTTAAATATCGTTTCAGCTTTTGAAGCCTTAGGAAAAAAAGTAAAAAACGAAATTACTCCTGAAGATTTTAAAGGAGTTATTCAAAATGCATGTCCGGGAGCTGGTGCTTGTGGTGGAATGTATACTGCAAATACAATGTCTTCAGCAATTGAAGCATTAGGTATGAGTTTGCCATACAGCTCTTCAAATCCTGCTTTAAGTCAGGAAAAAAGAGACGAATGTCTGGCTGCAGGAGAAGCAATCAAAATATTATTAGAAAAAGATATTAAGCCAAGAGACATCATGACTCGCAAGGCTTTTGAAAATGCTATTACAATAGTAGCTGTTTTAGGAGGTTCTACAAACGCGGTTATGCACTTAATTGCAATGGCGCATGCGGTTGATATTAAAATCACTTTGGATGATTTTCAGGCTATTAATGACAGAACACCGGTTTTGGCTGACATGAAACCAAGTGGTAAATACATGATGGAAGATATTCATGAGGCTGGAGGTATTCCTTCTGTAATGAAATATTTATTAAAAGTAGGATTAATTCATGGAGATTGTTTAACGGTAACAGGAAAAACAGTTGCTGAAAATTTAGCTTCAACGCCTGATTTACAAGACGGACAACAAGTTATTCATGAAATCCAAAAAGCTTTAAAACCAACAGGAAATATTCAGGTTTTATACGGAAATCTTGCTTCTGAAGGGGCTGTTGCGAAAATCAGCGGAAAAGAAGGAGAATATTTTGAAGGACCGGCTGTTGTATTTGAAGGTGAATTTGAAGTAATTCCAGGTCTTGAGGCCGGAAAAATAAAACCAGGTAATGTAGTCGTCATCAGGTATTGTGGACCAAAAGGTGGTCCGGGGATGCCTGAAATGCTGAAGCCTACATCTGCGATTATTGGAGCTGGATTAGGAAGTAGCTGCGCTCTTATTACAGACGGTAGGTTCTCTGGAGGTTCACATGGCTTTGTCGTAGGACATATTACACCAGAGGCTTATGATGGTGGTGGTATTGCACTAGTAAAAGATGGCGATTTAATTGCTATTGATGCGGTAAAAAATACGATCGACCTGAAAATTTCTGACGAAGAATTTGCAGCTAGAAAAGCGGCTTGGGTACAACCACCGTTAAAAGTTACAAAAGGAGTTTTACTTAAATACGCCAGATCGGTTTCAAGCGCTTCAACAGGATGCGTAACCGATAACTAATTATTAAAATAACAAAATATCAAATATCAGTAGAAATTGAAATTGACATTGACATTGACATTGATTTTTGATAAAAAAAATATACTATGAAAATATCAGGGGCAGAAGCCGTTATAAGATGTTTATTAGCAGAAGGAGTAGACTTGGTTTATGGATATCCTGGAGGTGCCATAATGCCGGTTTATGACGAATTATATAAATTTCAGGACCAATTACACCACGTTTTAGTACGTCACGAACAAGGTGCAACTCACGCGGCTCAGGGATACGCCAGAGCTACAGGAAAAGTAGGAGTGGCAATTGCTACTTCTGGACCAGGAGCAACTAATTTAGTTACAGGAATTGCTGATGCTCAAATTGATTCAACTCCAATGGTTTGTATTACAGGTCAGGTGGGAAGACATTTGTTAGGTTCTGATGCTTTTCAGGAAACTGACATTATCGGAATTTCAACGCCGGTAACAAAATGGAATTTTCAGATTACTGAAGCTTCTCAAATTCCTGAAATTATTGCAAAAGCATTCTACATTGCGCGTTCTGGACGTCCAGGGCCTGTATTGATTGATATTACAAAAAATGCTCAATTTGATGAGTTTGATTTTAGTTATGAAAAATGTACTTCAATTAGAAGTTATGTTCCGGTTCCGAAATTAAAATTAAACAAAGTGGCAGAAGCTGCTGCTATAATTAATACTGCAAAAAAACCATTCATTGTTTTTGGTCAGGGAATTATTTTAGGTCAGGCGGAAGAACAATTGAAAGCTTTTATTGAAAAATCAGGAATTCCGGCAGGGTGGACTATTTTAGGTCTTTCTGCTTTGCCAACAGATCACCCGTTAAATGTTGGTATGCTTGGAATGCATGGGAATTACGGCCCTAACATGTTGACAAACGAATGCGATGTTTTAATTGCGTTGGGAATGCGTTTTGATGACCGTGTTACTGGAAAATTAGCTACTTATGCTAAGCAAGCAAAAGTAATTCACTTTGAAATAGATCCTGCTGAAGTTGATAAAAACGTAAAAACAGAAGTAGCTGTTCTGGGAGATGTAAAAGAAGCTTTGACTGCGTTATTGCCTTTAATAGAGAAAAACTCTCACGAATCATGGCACAATGAATTCAAAGAATTTGCAGCAATTGAATATGCTTCTGTCATAAAAGAAGAACTAAACCCAACAAACGGTAAAGGTATTTCAATGGGAGAAACCATGGAAATGATCAACAAACATTCAAAAGGTGATGCAATTATCGTTTCTGATGTTGGTCAGCACCAAATGTTTGCCTGCCGTTATGCAAAATTCAATTCAACCAAAAGTAATATTACTTCTGGAGGTTTAGGAACAATGGGATTTGCTTTACCAGCTGCTATTGGAGCTAAAATGGGAAGACCAGATCGTGAAGTTGTAGCTATTATTGGTGATGGTGGATTCCAGATGACAATTCAGGAATTAGGAACTATTTTCCAGACACAAGTACCCGTGAAAATTGTCATTTTAAATAATGAGTTTTTAGGAATGGTGCGTCAATGGCAGGAATTGTTCTTTGATAACAGATATGCTTCAACAAAAATGATCAATCCAAATTTTGTTGCAATTGCTGAAGGTTATTATATAAAATCTAAAAAAGTAACACAAAGAGAAGATTTAGACGCAGCTGTAGCCGAAATGATGGCTTCAAAAGATTCTTATTTCTTAGAAGTTATGGTAGAAAAGGAAAACAATGTTTTTCCAATGATTCCAACGGGAGCCTGTGTTTCGGAAATTAGATTAAGCTAAAGAAAAAGTTTCAAGTTTCAGGTTTGTTTTGTTTCAGGTTGTACAACTTGAAACTTGAAACCTGAAACAAAATAAACTATAAAAAAAACATGGAAGATAAAACATTTACCATATCGGTATATTCGGAAAATAATGTTGGATTGTTAAACAGAATATCTGGTATATTCTTAAAGCGTCACATTAATATATTAAGTCTAAACGTTTCAGAATCAGAAATAGAGAATGTTTCTAGGTTTATCATTGTAGTAAATACAACAGAGAAATGGGTCCAGAATATCGTTGGACAAATTGAAAAACAAATTGAAGTTATCAAAGCATTTTATCATACAGACGAAGAAACAATTTTCTTAGAAAATGCTTTATTTAAAATACAATCAAGTTTGTTATTTGATGAAAAACAAATTCAGAATATCATCAAGGAAAGTCAGTCTACAATTGTGACGGTTTCTCGTGATTTTTTTGTGATTTCAAAATCAGGAAGACGTTCTGAAATTGAAGAATTATATGCAAAATTCAAGCCTTACGGTATCATGCAATTTGTTCGTTCAGGCAGAATATCAGTTTCTAAAGAAAAAATGGAAATTTCAACATTATTAGAGACATTCAATTAGTATCATTTTTATTACATATCAAATCAATTATTAAATTACAACATCATTAAATATTAAAAAAGAATGGCAAATTATTTCAACACATTACCACTTAGATTACAATTAGAACAATTAGGCGTTTGCGAATTTATGGAGCAATCTGAATTTGCAGACGGAATCGCAGCATTGGCAGGAAAAAAAGTTGTTATTGTAGGTTGTGGTGCACAAGGATTGAATCAAGGTTTAAACATGAGAGATTCTGGTTTAGACATTTCATATGCATTACGTGCAGATGCAATCGCTGAAAAAAGAGCTTCTTATAAAAATGCTACTGAAAATGGTTTTACTGTAGGAACATATGAAGAATTAATTCCAACTGCAGACTTAGTTTGTAATTTAACTCCGGATAAGCAACATACTGCTGTAGTTACAGCTATTATGCCATTAATGAAACAAGGATCGACTTTAGCATACTCTCACGGATTTAATATCGTTGAAGAAGGAATGCAAATTCGTAAAGATATCACAGTAATTATGTGTGCTCCTAAATGTCCTGGTTCTGAGGTTCGTGAAGAATATAAAAGAGGATTTGGAGTACCAACACTTATCGCTGTTCATCCTGAAAATGATCCAGATGGTGCTGGTTTAGATCAGGCAAAAGCTTACGCTGTAGCCACCGGAGGTCACAAAGCAGGAGTTTTGAAATCATCTTTTGTAGCTGAAGTAAAATCAGATTTAATGGGTGAGCAAACAATTCTTTGTGGATTATTGCAAACAGGATCTATTTTATGTTTTGATAAAATGGTTGAAAAAGGAATTGAACCAGCATATGCTTCAAAATTAATTCAATACGGATGGGAAACTATCACTGAAGCTTTGAAACATGGTGGTATCACAAACATGATGGATCGTCTTTCTAATCCTGCAAAAATCGAAGCTTACGAAATTGCCGAGGAATTAAAAGATATCATGCGTCCGTTATTCCAAAAGCATCAGGATGATATTATTTCTGGAGAATTCTCAAGAACTATGATGATTGACTGGGCTAATGATGATAAAAATTTATTGACTTGGAGAGCTGCAACAGGAGAAACTAACTTTGAGAAAACACCTCCAACTGATGCTCCAATCTCTGAGCAAGAATATTTTGACAATGGAGTGTTAATGATTGCAATGGTGAAAGCAGGTGTTGAATTAGCTTTTGAAACTATGACTGAGGCTGGAATCATTGAAGAATCAGCATATTATGAATCATTACACGAATTGCCATTGATTGCAAATACAATTGCAAGAAAGAAATTGTTTGAAATGAATCGTGTTATTTCGGATACAGCTGAGTATGGATGTTATTTATTCGATCATGCTTGTAAACCATTATTGACTGAATACATGAAAACTGTTGAAACTAATATAATCGGAAAACCATTCTCAACTTCAAATGGAGTAGATAATGCTATTTTAATCGCGGTAAATAAAGAAATTCGTCAACATCCTATTGAAGAAGTGGGGGCATGGTTGAGAGAATCTATGACTGCAATGAAAAAAATTGGATAATAAATTGGGAATTACCACACATTCGACTGTGATGGGATTTGCACTGTATCTCTGTTTTATGTAATATTTTGAATTAGTAAGCACTTATTAAGAAAAAGGATATAGATGCAATATTGCATTCACTTAACTTCTGTGAACACGTGAGTTAAGTGAGGTAATCCCGTATAATTGGGGTATGTTTAGTAATAGATATACTTGTAGAGATTTCTATTTTAATTAATAAAGATGCTGCTATTTTCAAAATAGGTTAGCATATGGTAATGCAGAATTACAAAAAATTAATTGTTATTGAAATTGTTAAAATTAAAAAGGTGTGATATTTGTTATCATGCCTTTTTTTGCAATATGTATTTTTACTTGAAAAACGAAAATTTTAAATTATAAATAATAAAAGATTGTATTTTTTTCAATATGCATTTTTTTTTGCTAAAATTTATGAATTAAATAATTTTAAGAATACGTTGATATTTAATACATTTATAAAAAAATTCCAAAAACATATGAGTTATTATAAAATTGAAAATTTAGAACAATATTTTAAACATTACAATAAGTCAATAAGGGAGCCTAGGAAATTTTGGGGAAAAATAGCTGAGGAAAATTTTACCTGGTACCAACAATGGGAAAAAGTAGTTGATTTTAATATGGCTGATGCTGAAGTAAAATGGTTTACAGAAGCTAAAGTTAATATTACAAAAAACTGTATCGATAGACATTTAAGCAAAAGAGGAGAAAAAACGGCTATAATTTTTGAACCGAATGATCCTTCTGAAGCAGCATTGCATATAACGTATAATGAATTATACGAAAGAGTTTCAAAAATGTCCAATGTTTTGCGTGAGCAAGGTATTCGTAAAGGCGACAGAGTTTGTATTTATTTACCAATGATTCCTGAATTGGCAGTTGCAGTTTTGGCTTGTGCGAGAATTGGAGCAATTCATTCTGTTATTTTTGCTGGATTTTCTGCTTCTGCGGTTTCTGCAAGAATCAACGATTGTGAGTGTAAAATGGTAATCACATCTGATGGTGGTTACAGAGGAAACAAAACCATAGATCTAAAAGGAATTGTAGATGAAGCATTAGATTCTTGTCCATCTGTTTCAAAAGTTTTGGTGGTTAAAAGAACACAGACTGATATTAAAATGAAAGAAGGTCGTGACGAATGGTTACAGCCTTTATTAGATGCAGCTCTGGATAACAGTGTGGCTGAGATTATGGATGCTGAAGATCCTTTGTTTATTTTGTATACTTCTGGTTCTACCGGAAAACCAAAAGGAATGGTGCATACTACAGCTGGATATATGGTGTATACTGCTTATACATTTAAAAATGTTTTCAGTCACGAAGAAAATGATATTTTCTGGTGTACAGCAGATATTGGTTGGATTACCGGTCACTCTTATATATTATACGGACCTTTATTAAACGGAGGAACTACTGTTATTTTTGAAGGAGTTCCGTCTTATCCTGATTTTAGTCGTTTTTGGGATATTATCGAAAAACATAAAATCACACAATTCTATACAGCACCAACAGCAATTCGTTCTTTAGCAAAAGAGAGTTTAGATTATATTCAAAAATATCCTCTAAAATCACTAAAAGTTATTGGATCTGTTGGAGAACCAATCAACGAAGAAGCTTGGCACTGGTTTAATGACCACGTTGGAGATAAAAGATGTCCGGTGGTTGATACATGGTGGCAAACAGAAACTGGTGGAATTATGATTTCCCCAATTGCTTTTGTTACACCAACAAAACCAACTTATGCAACTTTGCCATTGCCAGGAATTCAGCCTGTTTTGATGGATGAAAAACGAAATGAGATTGAAGGAAATCAAGTGGTCGGAAGTTTGTGTATTAAATTCCCATGGCCTGGAATTGCCAGAACGATTTGGGGAGATCACGATCGTTATAAAGAAACTTATTTCTCTGCTTTCCCTGGGAAATATTTTACCGGAGATGGTGCGCTTAGAGATGAAGTTGGTTACTATAGAATTACAGGTAGAGTAGATGATGTTGTTATTGTTTCAGGACATAATTTAGGAACAGCTCCAATTGAAGATGCGATCAACGAACATCAGGCAGTTGCAGAATCTGCAATTGTTGGTATTCCGCACGAAATTAAAGGAAATGCTCTTTATGGATTTGTAATCTTAAAAGAAACAGGAGAAGTTAGAAATAAAGAAAACCTGACTAAAGAGATTAACCAATACATTGCAGATCATATTGGGCCAATTGCTAAATTAGATAAAATTCAGTTCGTTTCTGGTTTACCAAAAACACGTTCCGGAAAAATTATGCGTAGAATTTTACGTAAAATCGCGGAAGGAGATTTTTCTAATTTCGGAGATACATCAACATTGTTGAATCCAGAAATTGTTGAAGAGATTATGAAAGAAAGAATTTCTTAATTCTTTTATAAATAGAAATGAAAATGCCTCTTAAAATTAAGAGGCATTTTTTTTTGGATTGAATCAACTTATTTGATTCCTAATCTTGATTTTAGTTTTAAAAACAAAAGGGCAATTCTATAAGCATCTTCAGAAGATGAGTTTCTGTCACTTTTTGGAATTTTATATATTTCGCATAAATCGTCAAGTGAAAACTGTTTGTCATTTACATCCATTAATTTTCGGTACATAACATCAACATCCAAAGCTTCATTTTTTATTCTTCCACAATCAAGACGTTCCAAAGCAGAGTTCAACATTTCGATATCAAAATTAATGTGATGCCCCACTAAAATTGCATTTCCCAAAAAGTTTATAAAAGCTTCCATAGCAGCAGGCTCTGGCATTTTCGTCATTTTACTCTCAATGATGAATTCATTTGAAAGTCCATTATCCTGCAAATACTTATATTGTAGTAAAACAGATTCAAAATTATCTTTAATTACTATACCGTCATCAATAACTGAAAATGCTCCTAAAGATAAAATAACATCTTTATCGGGATTTAATCCTGAAGTTTCAGTTGACAAAACCACAAATCTATTAGGCTTTGTTTCGAATTTAGTTAAATAGTCCTTCCAGAAATCCGGATAATCTTTATTGATATTTTTCAGCCAGTCTAGCATATTTATGAGAATTGGGTAAGTTGAAATTTACTCTTAATTAATTCCTCAAGGTCTTTCATTGGTGTTAAAGCATTTTTCAATTTCTCTTTATCTGTTTTAGACATTTCTCTAAGATTGATGTATTGTCCTGAATCATCGTTTTTCAATCCTTCAACAGTTCTAAATTTAGATAAAGTTAAAAAAGCTTCAGCACAACTTAAATATATTTCAGCGTTTTTAGAATCAGTGATCGCTAATTGTTTAAATCTTAAATAGGTGTTTTTTATTCCTTTTATATTTGCATTTAAAATCAACAAACGTGCACCATCAATCAAAGGCATTAAAGCACGGGTTTTGATATCAAATTTTGTTTTATGCGGTCCTTCTTCTTCAATAATGAATTTCTTGAAAAAGCTTAACGGTGAGTTTTTCTTTAAAGCATCATTTCCTAAAAAGTCAAAGAATAAGGTATTGTTGATTGCATTTTTAAAAATAACGTTTTCAATTACTTCTTCAATTTTTGGCTCCCCAAAAACAATCTCATAATCAAAGAAAATACTGCTCAAGTCATTACTGTTTTCACCTGGAGTATTCATCCAACTGTTGTATTGTTTTGTCCAGTCGGTCAAAGACTTACACCATAACATATTGCTTCCCATATGCCCGTTTGGGCAATATTCGTAGCCTACTTTTTCAAGTATGGCAGTAGCTCTTTTTGCTAATCTTAAAAAGTAATCTTTTGTCTCTCTGTATTTGTCAGGAGTAACATCCTCAAAAATTAGAATACTATCCTGATCTGTTAATAAAAGTTGTTCTTTTCTTCCTTGACTACCAATACTTAACCAGGCGAATCGAGCAGGAGGTGAGCCAAGATCTAAAATAGATAATTCAACTGCACGTTTAATAATGGCAAGATTAATTTCACTCGCAATATTGCTAATATGAGAAATCGGAATATTTTTTTGAATTGAGTTTTGAATCAAATCAGATAAACGATCACGAATTTGTTTCAAATCTTTTGGAAGCTGAGAGCGCTTGATCTCTTTAATTAAAACTCCAGGATTACTCGCTTGGGCAACAATTAAATCGTGTTCTGATATAATTCCTTTTACGGCAGATTTACTTGTTCCGTCTTTCGTAACACACAAATGCGTAACGTTATGTTTCAGCATTAATAACTGCGCTTCGGCAAGAGATACATTTTCAATTACGGTAACCACCGGCGACGACATAATTTTATCAATCGTTTCTGTGATAGGATAGCGTCCTGTTGCAATTTTTGAAGCCAAATCTGTAGCAGTAACAATACCAATAGGACGATTCTTTTCGCAAACTATGATATTGTCAACCATCGATTCAGTCATTAAAATAGCAACATCTTTAACAACATGAGTGGCTTCAGTTGTAAGTGGAGAATTATTGTAGCTAAGTGATTGAATGTATTGCATTTCTGATTGCTGATCAACATAAAATGAAGTATCAGAAATTAGTTTTCCATTAGAATTTACGCTGTCTTTTGTGTGTCTTGAATTTGTTGCAAAACTTTCTAATAAGAAGTTCAAGACATCCGAATTATTGGCTACAAAAGGTCTGAAAACAGCGATTGGAATAGCATAAATAATACTTTCTTCACGTGCTTTTGCAGTCATCATGTAGTTATTCTTAGCAAAGAAAGGTCTTAAACCAAAAATATCACCTTCATGACATTTGTTGATAATGGTTTCTTCAGCATCAGCAATTGTGGTTAAATTGATGACACCAGAAGCTACAACATAAAAACTATCATGTAGGATATCATTGTTTTGAAACAACACGGTATGCTTTTCTAAATTAATCACTTTGATATTGGTAGCAATATCAGATAATTCCTGAAAAGTTAAATTATCAAATGGCGGGTATTCTTTTAAAAAATCGGCAATATGCTCAGCAATTGTATTCATACGTTTGATAATTTTTTTAAAGTATCGAATGTAAAAATAATAAAATAAAGTCTTACAATGAAAGCATCTTTATGAGAATGTAATTATTTTAATGAAATGTTAAAATTTATGATTTTATAAGCTTTAAAATGATTTTTTATTGTTTAATTTCTCTATTATTTAACTTTCGGTTTATAGTAAATCTTTTAAAAACAATAATTTATAAAATTAAGTGTAGTAATTAAGTTTTTTATTTATTTGATTTGTGATAATTACATCTTTACATGAGTTAAATAGAAGACACTAAAAGGTCAATTGTAATTGAATAGAAGCAATTCTAAAATATTCTATTTTACATAATATAAATTATAGTTCAAAATGGAATAGCAGTCCTTGTAGGCTAAGGCTTTGTAAAATCCTTGCTTTTATACATTGTTACATATTTGTTATTTTAAACTCTCATTCTTATTCCCAACAAACTGATTCAATTTTTAAAAACTATAACAATACAGAGTTACGTAAAATTGACAGCATTATTAAAAAATATGCTGAAAAAGATAAATTAAAGTATTTGTCGATTTTACCAAATTTCTCATATAACGTCAAACAAAATGTTTTTAATGTTGGATTATCGCTGTCCAATCTTTCAAATTACTATCAAACTAAAAAAAGAAATGAAATCGAAATTGAAAAACTTCATTTTCAATTGATCGAAAATAAAAACAATTCTTTAGACAAATTCGCCCTGGAATACGAATCAATTATAAATGCTTATGAAATTTTACGCTTAGAATTAGATAATAGAAAATTATCTCAAGAATTATTTAACCTTAAAAAAAGTCAATATGAAAACAACAAAATAACCTTAGAAACTTGGCTATCTGTACAAAATGATTTTCAGAAAGCTAATATTTTGCTTATAGCAAAATGCAAAAATCAGATTGCAAAAATGAAGCAATTTGAACTAAAAATAAAAAACTCCTGTTTCGACCAGGAGTTTAAGTATTTATCAATTAATATACCTAATCAATAAATTTATTTGTATGGACAAAAATACAATATTATCCGCCATATCTGAACAAGAAATTTTCTTTAAGTTCTTAAATATTAATGAATTTCCTAATGGAAATATCTCTTCTCCGTTTTCTGAAGATAAAAAACCTAGTTTCAAATTATACAAAAACAACTCGTTTAAGTGCAATTCTACGGGCAAACAAGGCGATTGTTTTCAATTGGTTGCAGACTTAAATACTATAGATTGCAAGCAAAATTTTGATAAGGTTTTAAAAATTATCGCTACTGAATTTAATATTCAAGAAAACTCAAACACAAGCCATTTTTCTTTTAAAACAAAAGACTTTACTCCTTTACATTTGGATTATTTTTCGCAGGGAAACTGGAATATAACACAAGAATTATTAAAAAAATATAATGTGTTTGCCCTGGATAAATTTGAGTTTTATAATACTAATAAAAATGAAGTTTCTAAAATAAAGTTGTTTCCTAATATTGTAGGTTTTGCTTATAAATTGAATGATTTTATTGCTGAAATATATATTCCTGAACAAGAAAAAACGAAGAAGTTTTTTTTAAATAAATATCGATCAAACGATATTTTTGGTTTGGAGCAAATAAATAAAGATGCTGAATTTGTAATTATTTGTGCCGGTAAGAAAGATTGTCTTATTTTGAATGCTAATGGATTTAATGCAATTTCCTTTCGTTCTGAAAATCATAATATTACGCCTGAGCAATTAAAGTTATTAAATAATAAAAATTTATTCATTTGTTATGATAATGATCAAGCCGGAATTAATGCTAGAAAGAAAATTATAGCTAAATATGATATTAGGGAAATTGTTTTGCCTGCTGATTTTAATGATGTTGCAGACTTTTTTAAAACTAATTCTAAAAGTGATTTTCAAAGATTAATTGATGAAAATTCTGTCCAGGATAAATCAAAAGAAATCTATTCTATATTTCACCAAACAGAAGATTTTTTAAGCAATAAATATAAATTTCGATACAATAAAATTAAGATGTTTGTTGAGATTGCGCCTTTAAATTCGGACAATTGGAAAGAATTAAATGAGAATAATTTGTATCTGGATTTACAGAAACATGGTATAAAAATCTCACTTAGTAATTTATCTGCAATTCTGAAATCTGATTTTTGCAAAGACTTTAATCCTATTCAGGATTATTTTTCCAGTTTGCCTGCTTGGGATGGTAAAACAGATCATATTGCAAATCTTGCTAAATATGTTTTAGCTTTTGATTCCGCAGCTTTTGAATATCATTTTCGCAAATGGCTTGTTCGTGCTGTTTTCTGTGCTATGGATGATCATTTCTTTAACAAACAAGCTTTGGTTTTAGTTTCTAATCAAAATGATGGTAAAACTTCATTTTGGAACTGGCTCTCCCCTGCCCAACTTTCACCATATTATACTGATAGAATCACTACGGATAAAGATGGAATTATTTCTTTAGCTCGTAATTTCATGATAAATATTGATGAATTAGCATCTTTAAATAAGCAGGATACAAAGCAATTAAAAGCTTTGTTTTCTATGAAAAATATTAACATTAGGGTTCCTTTTGGTCGTAATGAAGCTAATTTATTACGTCGTTGTTCATTTGTTGGTTCAACAAATGAACAGAGTTTTTTAGCTGATGAAACGGGTTCTGTTCGTTGGCTTTGTTTCAATATCAAAGGAATAAACTGGGATTATTCCAAACATTGTAATGTTGATTTTGTTTGGTCACAAGCATATGCGTTGTTTAAATCAACTACAAATCGGAATCAATGGGATTTATCCAAAGACGAAATTGAACAGAACGAAAAAAGAAATTCAAAATTCAAACAATTATCTACAGAACAAGAATTAATTGGCCGTTATTTTGAGAAAGCTCAATTAGGTCAAGGAAGTCATTTTACTAGTACTGATGTATTGGTTTATTTACGCCCGCTTGGTGTAAACGTTAACGCTGTTGCTGTTGGTCGTGCAATGCATTCTTTAGGTTATGAAAAAGCAAAAGATAATGGTATTTATGGTTATTGGTTGCATCCAAAACCGCTTTTTGCTGAAAGCAATTTTGGAGTTTCCGAAGGTTCATTTTATCCAAAAAATGACAAAGGTCTACCAAAAATAAAACCTGTAATAGAACCCGCAAAACAAGCTGAGATTGATTATTAAACAAATAGTTAATAAAACAGTAAAAAATAAAATATAAAATTCCCCTATTATAAGTTACCTATCTTACCCAAACCTTATAAATACCACTAAATATAAGCTTTCAAACTGGGTAAGATATATAAAAAATAAGTTACCCTAATCTTACCCAATCTTACCCAAAATAAATAATCTGAATTTTTACAAATCGGGTAAGTTGGGTAACTTGAAAAATCACTGTTTTAAATCTTACCTGCCTTGCTATTACTGGCTTGGGTAAGATGGTAAGATGTTTTTGCCTTTTTTAACTATTAAATCATCTAACATGGAAAAAATCATTGATCAATTAGTAATAAAATACATTATGGAATCTGAATCATTTAGTTTTAGAGATATAGATTTTAAAGATTGTGGTCCTGAATTGAAACCTTTAATTGTGGCTCTGCTCAATAATTATTTTTACTTAAAAAAACAAAATCCAGAAAACAAGCCTTGCGTCAATTCCTTCTTTATCCAAAAATCAAGTAAATAAAATTATGGGTTTGCACTAGGCACTAGCCCAACGCAAGCGCCCTGTCGGGTTGGGGCTAGCACCTAGCACAAGCCCATATTAAATACAAGAACAATGCTCGTTAAACAATTTCATTATATCACAAAGGAAGAATCTGAATTATTAATAGATTCAATAAAAAATGTAAAACATAAAGTGATTGTTTTACTTACACTCGATGCAGGATTAAGAATTACAGAAGCTTGTAGTATTAAATGCAAAAATTTTGATTTTAAAAATAGAACTCTCACAATTCAATCGCTTAAAAAGAGAAAAAAAACAGATTTAAGAACTATTCCAATTTCTAATCGTTTATATCAAGCAATTGCTGATTATTTGGCTAATACAAATATTTCTATAGAATCAAACTCTTATTTATTTCCGTCTAAAAACTCTACAGCAGGTCATATTTCAAGGAAAACAATGTGGGAAGTTTTAAATGTTATCAGTAAAAAAATAAATATTCAAAATCTTCATCCTCACACTTTAAGACATTCGTTTGCAACTCATCATTTATCTGCCGGAACTTCTTTAGCTGAAATAAAAGAAATGCTCGGGCATAAAAACTATAATACTACACTTATTTACGCTGAGATTCCCACTGAAGAATTAAGAAACCGTGTAAATGCAGTAACGGCTGCACCGTTAAATTGGTATCAAAAATTATATAATTTCTTAGTTCCAAAACCTTCCGCTAAATTGATAAATATTGATTTCTCAGAATCTTATTTTACAGTTGGCAGGAATGCTGAATTAATGAATTTAAATACAAATATTGAAAAACATATTAATACAATTCTACTTGGAAATATTGGTTCTGGAAAATCACACCTTTTAAAAAATATCACAACTGATAAAAAAACGCTTCGCCTTGATGATACAGAAAACATTAAAAAATCTTTAGCTCAAATTTTACTTTTTCTTTTTAAAGAAAAAGAAACTGTTTTAGCAATGCTTTGGAAGGATTTTACAACTGATGAAATCAATAAAAAAATTCAAAGAGAAAATATGATTCATCTTTGCGATACTATTGTTTCAGCTGTAAAGCCGTTTGAATATTGCTTGATCATAGATGATATAACAAGTATTACACCAAGCGCAAAAAAAGCGCTCGAACGCTTGAAAGATTGTTTTATTATAATTGCCGGAGCTAGAGAAATAAAGGCCGTAAATACTTCATTTATATGGAATTTCGAGAAAGTCGAACTTAAAAATTTAAATAGAAAGGAATCCTTTTTACTTATAAATCAATTGTCAAATAATTTAGAAGTCGAAAATAAAGAGCTTTTCTATTCACATATTTTTGACCAGACAAACGGAAATCCACGAGCAATTACAGAATTAATTAATCGCTATAAAAAAGAACCTTTTTTAGATACACAAACTATTAGAGAAATTCGCCATACTGGCGCATTACCTGAAATTGATATGAGTTGGATAATTGTGTTTTCGCTTGGATTGATTACTTCACTTCGATTCTTGTCTCGTGAAATGAATGAGCCGGCTCTGCGTTTTATTGGAGGAATCGCAATGGTTTTACTTTTTTTGATTCGTCCTGTCCTATCAAATTTCAAACGCAAATTCCTGTAAATTCCTTGGAATTCCGAAAATTCCGGAAAATCCGTTTAGGTTTTTGGCTTAATTATACTTAAATATTTTGTCAGGTTTTTCGTATTTTTGAAGCCAGACAAAATAGTTATTTTGTCCGGCGCGCGCCTTTCCATATATAATAATAAAACACATAATATATTAAACTAAAACAATAGAATATGAAAGTAATTAAAAGTATAATCTTAGTAATCATCATTATAATTAATACAAATTGTAGTTCTAAAAAAGATAAATTACCTCCAACTCCTGATCAATATAGAGAACAATGGGAAAAATTAGAAAAGAAACAATTAAAAAGAGAAAATAGGAAAGCAAAAAGATTAAGTAATAAGCAAATGGATGAAAGAATTGATGAACAAAGATTAGATTTTCAAAATGATCAAAGAGAAATGTATAATTAAAATGAAATGAAAATTGATTTACAAAAATTAGTTAATGAGAATATACAATTAGTAAATGCTTTAACGGGAAAATCTATAGCATTTGGTTGTGTGGAAAAAATTGAACTAAATTCTAAAAATCAACAAGTAATATATTTCTATAATAGTAAAAGGAATTTCATTTTTAAAAATGTTTTAATTCAATATTTAATTTTATGACTGCACCAAATCATTTAACTGGAGGAATAGTTTTTACAGGTTTATTTTGTAGTTTTTTCTCAGTCAACATTTTTGCAAATCCTTTATTTATTTCTATAACTCTGGTTGGTTCTTTATTGCCTGATGTTGATCACACTAAAAGTATAATTGGTAAAGCTTTTTATCCCATTTCAAAATGGTTATCAGTAAATTATGGTCATAGGACTATTACGCATTCAATTTTCTTTTTAATTTCTATTTGTATTTTAAGTTTATTCCTGGAAAGAAATTTTAGCGACAATTATAGCATTTCCATTATTTTATTTTTTTCTGTTTTTTCACATTTATTATTTGACATGGTTACATTACAAGGAATTCCTTTGTTTTATCCTTTTTATAAAAATCCTTGTGTACTTCCTGCAAATCCTGAAATGAGAATTCGTTCTGGAAACATTAGACAAGAAGGAATTATTTTATTCATTTTTTGTTTTCTTACTTTTTTCATGCAAGATTTATTTGCAAACGGATTTTGGTCTACAGTAAATAATAATTTTAACGATGTAAAGCATCAAATAAAAGAGTATAAAAAGTCTTCTAATGCATTGAAAATAGATTATGACTACAGTCTTTATCAAACAAATTTTAAAGGCTCAGGAACTTTAATTCAAGCTACAGAATCAGAAATGTTTATTTTGACCAACAATAAAATTCTCGAGTTAAAAAATGATGAACAAGGATTAAAAATAAAAACATTAAAAACTTCAAAAACTCCTTTAAAAATCGTCCAAAATAAAATTGACATTCAAAACTATTCTGAAGAAAAACTCAATAAATTATTAGAAAAAAAGTTCGTTAAAAAAGCTTTTATTTATTCAAATTACGAAACAACAATATCCCTAAATCAGCTTGAGTTTAAAAAGAAATTCGAAATTGAAAATAAATACAATATTGATTTTAAGTCTCATTTTTTAGATACTATTTCCTATAATCGTTCTAAGAAAATTGCTGAATTAGAATTGAAAATAAAAAATGAAGAAAATCAATTGATTAATGATAATAAAGATTTTTATTTAACTGTAAATCAATTAAAACTGGAAAAAAATAAAATAGGCTTAAGTCTTTCAGATTATGAATTAAATGAAACGCAAAAAAATATTATTGATTTAGAAAACAAGCTTTCTCATCATCATTTGAAAAATAACTTAATGATTAATGAATATAAAGATCGCCTGAAGAAAATTAAAGAATCTCCTATTCAGGATCTTTTATATTTTGGAGAAATAACATTTATAACAATGACTAAATAATTGTTTTTAGAAACATATATGTATCTTTATTAAAACTAAAAACTCAAATATATGGATTGGATTTCTTACCCAGCAAACAGACCAAATGGCTCAGGAACTTATCACGTTTCTATTAATAAATTTTTCGGCGATAAAGATGTTACTTTTCATTATGTAGCTTATTACAATGCAGAAACAAATCGTTGGCATAAAAACGACGGTTTTGACGATGATAGTGTAAAAGAAGTTATAACAGAAAGAATTGTTGGATGGGTCGATAATTTAGGCATCTTAATTTAAAATAAATGAAAAATAAACTAATATCACTTCTACAAGAATTAATTGCTGAAAATGATGAAAAAGATTTTGTAGGTATAAGATTTGGTATAATGGAAAACACGGCTTTTTTAAGACATCCAAAAAATTTTAGTGAAATTAGTACCGTTATTACTGTTGTAAATGCTTATATTGAATCTCCAAATGAAATTTCCAAAGCAAACGTAAAAAAGGTTATCACAAATCTTAATGCTAAGTTTTAGGAAATGAAAATAAAAAAGCCTCTACTGTGAGGCTTTTTTATTTTCATTTATTCTTCTTTAGGTTAATCAATATTTTCTTCTTGTTTTTCTTCAGAATTTATTATTTTGTAGATTGCGGCCCTAATTTTTCGGATATCTCTAAGAAAAGCACCTCCAATATCTTCTTTTTCAATTTGGTCTAAAATTTCAAACAATTTTAAAGATTCAATATTCTCCAAATAAGTAATATCACTTTTATTTAATAATTCAACGCAATATAAAAATCCACTTAATGTCGCTTTTAAATTAACTAAGTCTCCAGCTACCTGATAATTAGTTGAAGCTGAGCAATAATCTCTCACTGCTTCTTTATAATTTTCTTTTTGCAAACAATCGTTTCCCTGCATGTGAAATGCTGAAGCGTTCGTATTTGCATCTATTTTTTTAATCTTGGTTTCTAAATCTTTTTTGAATTCAAGTATTTTTGAATCAAGTTTTTTTTCTAATTCTTCTTCTAAATCTTTCTTTATTTGGTCAATTTTTAAATTAGATTTAGTCTCAAGTTCTTTTTCACTTGCTTCTATAGCTTTATTCTGAATATATTGAATTACTATTGGCACAACGATAGCTAATATTGCAAAAGCGCTGCCTAGAACATATAATAATTTGTTCCATGAAGAATCATAAAATTCATTGACCTTACTTAAAATTTCTAAAGTTTCACTTTCGGGTTTTTGTGGAACGACAACTTGCTTTGCGATTGTATCAATTATTGGTTTTGCAACGGTTTGTAATAATGGTTTCATAATTTTCAAATGTTAGTTTTATGCGCTAAAATAAACTTTTGAAATATTAAAGTAGTACGGAAAACCATATTAATTAATAATTTAGTTACAATTTATAACAGGTTATTTTTAAGGTATTTGAGTTCAGGACATAACTTTGCATTTAATTTAATGCATTATGAAAAAGTACAGATCATTCTACGAAAAAGATCCTGAAGTAGAAAAAGCAAAAGAAGCCTATAGTTTAGCTCTAAAAGAATATGCTGATAAAGAAATATCAATGCCTCTTGAAGAATTTTATCGTTATTTAGAAGCTATTGATGAAGCTACTAATAAAGTCAACCGTTTTCTTGAAAAAACAGAAGATGGCAAATATCGAGTTAAAAAAAGCTTTTAAAAAACTCCGCTTCGCTCCGTCGCCTTCGTTTCACTTTTGAGAGTTATATACCTAATTTCATTTTAATTAGATAAAAAATAATTGCAATTACTATTACTACTATCCATAATACAGCTTTGATAGTGTCGATTCCCTCTCTATATTCCGCAGTACCATTTTCATAATTTCTTTGAGCTTGTTCCCTAGCCTTCCTTCTTCCGTATTTTGTATTTGGATTATATTGTTTATATTGAGGAATATGAGTGTTAGAAATGCGATTAGGTATTATTATTTTAGTATTTGGTAATTCTGTAGTTTTAAAATCTTTTAAGCCTTGTTCAAATTCGGTTGCATCAATATTATCCTGTTTTAATGCTGCAATGAAAAATTTATAGAATCTAGTGATCTTGTGCTCATATAAGTCATCTTTTACAGTGTGTTTTTTATGATAAGTAATTATCGACCTAAAAGCCCCTTTGTAAAATTCTAATTTAATTTCATCGGAATCTCCGTGCTCACCTTTAATTCTTTTAAATTCTTGATTAAATTGATTTTGATTTGTTTTTAAATCGTAGATAAAAAGTAATTTATATTTAAACTCGTCCATAGAAATTTAATTTGTTTTTTTCAAATATAAGAATATATTAATTTTTAAAACGAAGTTGTTTTAATATTGATTTATAGATAGTTAGTATGTAAAGTCTTAACTTTAGAAAATGAAGCCACCTTATAAAATTTATGAGCGCACTTTCAAGGAGAATGCGGTCAAATTAAGTTACGAAAAAGATTACTGTCAAATTCCAGAACTTGCAAAAGAGCTCGAAATAGTACCTAGTTTGATTCGTAGGTGGCGAAAGGAATTTGAGCAATTTGGAACAGGAAGCTTCCCCGGAATTGGAGGTATAAAATTAAATGGTGAAAAAAAAAGTTACAAATATGAAAAGAAAATTTATGATTATAATTTCAAAGAAAACGCGGTCAATCTAAGTTATGGTTTGGATTCGCGGCAATTTTCAAAACTTGAAAAAGAGCTTGGCATTAGCCAACATTTGTTAAGTAAATGGCGGAAAGAATATAAAGAATTTGGAACAGGAAGTTTTCGAGGATGTGGGAACGCACGAGTGCATCCTGAAAAAGAAAAAGTTATCGAACTTGAGAAAAAACTTAAAATAGCAGAATTAAATTATGAAATTTTAAAAAAAGGTGGTCAATATCTTTTTCAAGATGATGAGATGATTTATAAGTTTATAGAAGATAATGAGCAAATATACACTGCTAAAAGAATTGCCATAGCTTTAGGAATTGGCGAAGGGAGATATCAGCGATGGAAGAAAAGAATGAAAAATGTATCTAAAACACAACGTCGTGTGCTTTTTCTTAAGAAAGTAATAGCTTCAACATTTTATAATGCAAAACAACGATATGGGAGTCCTCGGATTTCAAAAGAACTTGAAAATCAAGGAATAAAAATCTCAAAGGGGCAAGTCGCAAATTATATGAAACAATTAGGTTTGCGTTGTATCAGAACAAGAAGATACAAAGTAACTACTGATTCGTCGCACAATTGTTACGTTGTTCCTAATTTATTAAATAGGCAATTTATTGTTGATGAGCCAGCCAAAGTTTGGGTTTCAGATATTACTTATATTCAGACACTCAAAGGTTTTTTATATCTAACAATTATTTTGGATTTATTTGATAGAAAAATAATTGGTTGGCACTTAAGTACTGGTCTAAGCTCTAGGGAAACAGCTTTTCCAGCTTGGAGTATGGCTTGTAAAAATCGAAAAATAACAAAAGAATTATTATTTCATTCTGATAGAGGAGTTCAATATGCTAATAAAAGATTTACGAGAATGTTACATGCAAATAAATTTGTTCGTCGCAGTATGTCGCGTAAGGCAAATACTATTGATAATGTTGTTGCTGAAAGTTTTTTCAAGACCTTAAAAGTAGAACTTATTCATCGAATTAATATCCTAACCAGAAAAGAGATGAAAGTAGAAATATTTGAATTTATAGAAAATTGGTACAATAAAGAAAGGTTACATTCTACCTTGAACTATAAAACTATTGCAGAATTTGATAGATTAAATAATGTAAAATGAATTAAGGCATATTTATGTGAATAGCACTCCGCATTTGATAATGTGATATACTTTGTGCCGGGGGTGGTCTCCCCCAGACCCCCCGGATTCTTTTTTCAAAACGCTTTTTATTTAAAAAGAAATAATGTTTTCCATTAGTGGCACAATAGGTATAGCGGGGGGCCTACCCTATTTAGCCACAAACAATATAAATGGGGCGGAATATAGTTTGTCTTCAGCCCCATTTATATTGTTTGCGCCTAAACCCCCCGCTATTCGTAAATGTTCCGCCACAGGCAATTATTGCAACAATTTGTCGGGGCAGAATTTTGTTTGCGCTTAGCCCCAACAAATTGTCACAATAATAAGTGTCGGACGCTCCCGTCGCAAAAAAAATGGGCAACAATCTTTGTGATCATTGCCCATTTTTTTAGCCCTCGCTAGTGCCTTCTTTTGAGAAAACAACTTACTTTGAAAACAAAAAACATTTCAAAAAAAGAATCTTAATTTTCTCATTTCTTAATTTTAAAAAAAGTGAAATTCTAATAACAGTCATAAATAAGAGAAAATCACGTGATAAAATATAGTAAGAAAAATATTACTTTTATTTACGGATTTCCGTAATGTTTTTTAGAATAAAGTTATATTTACACAAAAAATAAAACGTATGAAAGTAGTTTGGACGGTAAAGGCCGAAAAGACATATTTAAAAAATTATGATTACTTAATTGAAAATTGGTCTTTAGGAATTGCTCAACAATTTGACGAAGAAGTTTTAAAAGTAATTGATATAATATCAAAAAATCCTCATATAGGTCGCTATAATAAGGATTTTGATTTTAGTATTATATTGGTGGTAAAACAAGTTTCTCTAATCTATACCGTAGTAGGGGATGAGATTTTTCTGCTAGTTTTTCACGATAACCGACAAAAAGAAATTAAAGACTTGTTTTAAAGTGATTTATTTTTTGCTTTTATTCTTTTAACCATTTCGCTATGCGGAATGGTTTTTTTATTTTTAATATCGTCTTTGGCTTCCTCTATATCAGATAATAATTCCATCTTATAAAATTCCTCTGGAGAAATAATTTTTGCAATTATAAGCATCTCATTTACAGTAAATGTTTGTGATTGCAATTTCCTGTAATATGTAGGGCCTGACAAGCCTAATTGCTCAATTATATACTTTTTTTTGAATGGAGAATTTTCGATTAATTCGTCTATTTGGCTGGTTACTTTTCGGTATGCAAGAATTTCTTGTAACATATCTAATTTTTTTTTATTACATTTTCATTACAAATATAAAACTTTTTTGTTACATTTGTTTTACAAATATAGTAAAAAAAATGTTACAACATAGTATAAATTATAGTTCAAAAAGATATACTGATAAAGCTGCCTTATTCATACAGCTTTATCAGTATTGTTTCATCTGGCACTAAATCAGAGCCGCCTCTTTTATTAAATTGCAAAACATTTTCTTTTGTATATAATACTGCATTTGTTGAGTCACCATTTGAAGCCTTTATTTTTATCTGCGCTTTTTCGCCAAGAACATATACATAACCAGTAATATCCATAACACCTGAATTCAATTCTGCGTTGTCACTTGTAATTTCCGCAGTTCCCACAATCTTGTTGTTAGATTGCGCTATAGTCATTTTAAAAAAATATTTTTTGGTACAGCCCTTACAATTTTCATTGCTCCAGGTTCCCGTAAAGCGATTTGTTTGCGCGTATGCTGAAAGAGAAATTAATAATAACAATAAGATGATTTTTTTCATTTTTGAGCGTTTTTTAATTTTAACCAGACTCAAATATAAATTAAAAAAGCATCTGCAATGGCAGATGCTTTACAATTATTACAACAAAAGTAATTAAATTTTTGTTTGGTATACAGCTTTACCATTTAAAGAAACTTCAACTTCTCCGGTTTTATCGGTAAATGTTGTTCTTATAACATTTCCTTTAAAAAGAGAAACATCTCCATAAACTTTTCCGTTTTCATCTGAAACATATTCAAATAATACTTTTTTATTATCTGGTTCAATTCCGATTTTATAACTTGAAAATTTAGTTCCTTTTAATTTAAATTCTTGTTGAGAATCAATTATTTTTCCATCAGCATAAAAATTAGTCACTGTTTTACTCAATGTAATGTCCGGATAATACTGATTTACTTTTGTAAGCAATGCGTATTGTTCTACATTTGCATCTTCTTGTTTTGAAGTGATTGTTTGGGCAAATGAAATTGTTGTAAAAATAAGAGCTAACAGTAAAGTGAATTTTTTCATAATTTATATTTTATAGTTAAAGTTTCAAAACATTTTTGAAAACTTACATAATAACCATTTTTTATATGAAATGGTTATGATATTTAACAAGATACTAAATATTAATTGATATTTTAAATTAAAAAGTAATTTTTTACGAAAATGACAACAAAAAAATACATTCAACTCATACTTATTCTAGGTTCTTTAACAGCTCTTGGTCCTTTTTCAATTGATATGTATTTGCCAGGTTTTTCGGGAATTGCAACAGATCTTCATACCACAGTAGCCAAAGTTTCAATGAGTTTGTCCAGTTATTTTATTGGAATTTCTGCCGGACAATTACTCTATGGACCTTTGTTAGATCGTTTTGGTCGAAAAAAACCTTTATTTATAGGCTTACTAGTATATATTTTAGCCTCGCTTGGATGTATATATGTTGCAGATATTGATACTTTTATCTTTTTACGTTTTATTCAGGCCATCGGAAGTTGTGCTGCTACAGTAGCTTCAGTAGCTATGGTTCGTGATTTATTTCAAGTAAAAGATATTCCGAAAGTATTTTCATTGCTGATGCTTGTTCTTGGGCTTTCGCCGATGTTAGCGCCGACAATTGGTGGTTATGTGACAGAAGATTTCGGGTGGCACATTGTCTTCCTTATATTAATGTGCATGGGAATTGCTATTTTAATTGCTGCGCAACTTGGTTTGCCAAATTCGTATAAACCCGATACTTCAATTTCTTTAAGGCCGAAACCAATCATTTCTAACTTTATGAAGGTGTTAAAAGAGCCTCAGTTTTACACCTATGCTTTTACAGGCTCTATTGCATTTTCTGGTTTGTTTACTTATGTAGCGGCCTCTCCTATAGTTTTTATGGATATTTATCATGTTGATGCAAAAACATATGGATGGATTTTTGCTTTTATGTCTGTGAGTTTTATTGGTTCAAGCCAGTTAAATTCTCTTTTATTAAAGAAATTTTCAAGTGAACAAATGATTTTAGCAGCTTTAATTTTGCAATCAGTAATCAGTATCATTTTCTTACTGCTTTCAGTAAATAATCTTTTGGGACTTTACGAAACTATTGCCATGTTATTTTTATTTTTAGGTTGTTTGGGAATTTCAAACCCAAATACTGCCGGACTAACAATGGCTCCTTTTGCTAAAAATGCAGGAAGCGCCTCCGCTTTGATGGGCGCAATTCAATTAGGTTTAGGAGCTTTGGCTTCATTTGCTGTTGGAGTTTTTGTGAAAGATTCTGTTGCTCCAATGGTTCTTATTATGACGGTAACAACCTTAATCGCACTTGTTGTTTTGAAAATTGGAAGACGTTTTATAAAAGAAAAAGTTGAAATTTCGACTGGTGATGTTGTGGCTGGGCATTAAATTATAAAAATTCCGATTTTTAAATTCCAAATTCCAAACGCTACAAAAAAAGCCAAAATCTATTTGATTTTGGCTTTTTCATTTTACAATTGTAACATTCCACTTGGATTTTGGAATTTGAATTTTTAAATTGTTTTTTTTTATCCTTGTTGCCTTTTTTCAGGTCTGATAATCATTCTCAAAGATTGATCTCTTGCAAAATAAGCGACCATCCAGTTCCAAAAAGTGTTTAGTCTATTTCTATAAGTTATCAAGGAAATTAAATGGATAAACAACCAGATAATCCAGGCAAAAAAACCATTGAAATGCCATTTCGGATTTGGTAAATCAACAACAGCTTGATTTTTTCCAATAATAGCCATAGAACCTTTATCATTGTAAACAAATGGTTTTAAAGGTTTATTTTTAACCATTGCTTTAAAGTTTTTGGCCAAATTTAGTCCTTGCTGAATAGCAACCTGAGCAACCTGCGGATGTCCGTCAGGGAAATTTTTATCTCCGGCTAAGATGGCAGTATCACCAATGGCATAAATATTATGAAGTCCGTTTACTTTATTGTATTGGTCTGTTGCCATTCGTCTACCACGACCATAACTTTCCTTCGGAATTCCTTCAAATATTTTAGCAGAAACTCCTGCGGCCCAAATTAAATTCTTGGTTTTGATTGTTTCTCCGTTTTCAAAAAATACTGTGTCGTCAACATAATCTGTAACACGAGTGTGTAATTTGACTACAACGCCCAATTTTGTAAGTGCTTCTAAAGTATCTTTTTGAGAAGCTTCGCTCATTGGAGCCAAAAGCGCATCTCCTCCATCTACCAAATAAACATTACTTGCAGAGGTTTCTAATTCGGGATATTCTTTAAGCAAAATATTTTTTCGCATTTCTGCAAACATTCCTGATACCTCTACTCCTGTCGGTCCCCCTCCTGCCACTACGATCGTTAATAGTTTACGTCGTTTTCTAATATCTTTACAAATAGCAGCCTTTTCTAAGTTCTTAAGCAACGCATTACGCATTTCAATGGCATCATTTAAGGTTTTCATCGGGATGGCGTTTTTCATTACGTTTTCCATACCAAAGTAGCTTGTTTCAGCTCCTGTTGCAAAAACCAAATGATCATAGGTTAATTCTCCATTGTTGAGGATTATTTTATTTTCTTCAGGAACTACAGAAAGTAATTCTCCTAAACGAAATTGCAGGTTCTTTTTACCGGCAAAGAATTTTCTGAAAGGATAACTAATACTGGAAGGCTCTAAAAATGCGGTTGCAACTTGATATATAAGCGGAGGAAAGAAATTATAATTGTTTTTATCTACAAGTGTTACTTGTATTTCAGGCTGGTCGACAAGCTCTTTTGCAAGATTTATTCCGGCAAAACCGCCTCCTATGATGACTATATTCATATATGTGATTATTAACTAGGATTTATTACTATAACTATTTGCTTAAACCTATTATATAAATTTAACATTATAATTTCAAATACGAAAACCAATTTTGAGTTTTCTGTTAAATATTTGTTGAATCAATTATTCAATTTTAGTTTCATCATAAGGTCTGTTTGCTCGTCGTTTCCTAGTTTAAAAAGGTGCTTGTCAAATTCAACAAATCCATTTTTTCTGTAAAAACTTAACGCTCGCAAATTTTCTTCCCAAACACCAAGCCACACATAGTCACTCTTTATTTGTTTGGCTATTTCAATGGCTTTGTCGTAAAGTAGTTGTCCAACTTTTTTTCCGTGAAATTCTTTAGAAACATATATTCTTTCGATTTCAAGTGTCTTATCGTCTTTTAATTCGGTTTGAGAAGGTCCGAAATTAATTTTCAAATAACCAATTACTTCATTGTTAAGGGTTGCGAAGTAAAACTCGGAATTTTTATCTGTAAGTTCAATGGTAAGTTTTTCAGGCGAAAAACCTTTTTCCAGATAATCTTTCATATTTTCTTCAGAATTTGCTTCTGAAAATGTTTCATAAAAAGTTTGTCGCCCAATTTTTTGTAATTGGCTAAGTTCGTTGAGTCCTATTTTTTTTATTTGGATATTTTCTTCCATTGCAATTCTGTATTTTTATAATTCAAAATTTTCATTTGCTTATAAAAATACAATATTAATCAGCTAAAACAATGGCTTAAAATCTTACCTTTTGAATTTTTTAACAGGTTTTTCTGTCACTTCAACTTTGTTTTGCAAAACATAATTAGCCATCAGTTTTTCTATTAATTCATCTTTGGTAAGATGATGAAAAACTGTTTTTACTTTTGTTTTTAAATCAGCTGAAATATCGTGATTTGGTTTTGTTTTGAAGATTTGCTTCGCCCATAAAAGGGTGTTGTTTTCTTCTAAACTTATGACAGATGGTTTTTGGAATTTAGTAAATTTAATTCCTAATTCTTTTTCGAATTCAGGAATTTCAATTACTTCTTCCTCTTGCAAAACGGTTAATGAAAGCCCATTCGCTCCTGCCCTTGCCGTTCTTCCGCTTCTGTGAACGTAAGTTTCGTAAGTATCAGGCAAATGATAATTAACCACGTAAGAGATTTCTTTTACGTCAATTCCTCTGGCAGCCAAATCAGTCGCTACTAAAATATTGATATGTCCTTCACGGAATTGCTCCATAATTCTGTCACGAATTCCTTGAGACAAGCTTCCATGCAATGCTCCTGAAGAAAAACGGTTTATTGCCAGATTTTTAGCTAATTTATTAACTGCAGCTTTGGTTTTACAGAAGATGATTCCGCGTTCTCCTTCTTTTGAATTCAGAAAATGCATTAAAACATCTAATTTTTCAATAGGATCAACTACAATATATTCGTGATCTATTCCTTGATTACCAACAGTTTCCATATTGGCGCTCACCTGAACGACATTTTTATTCAAGTAGTTTTGAATCAACTGTTTGATTGTTCCTGGCAAAGTAGCAGAGAACAATAAAGTGCGGTGTTTTTTGGGAAGCTCAGCAACGATTTCGTCTAAACTTTCTTTTAAGATCGAAACCATTTCATCGGCTTCATCTAAAACTAAATATTGAGTTTCTTTTAAATCAATTGCTTTTCTCTGAATCAAATCAATCAAACGTCCCGGAGTTGCCACAACAATTTGTGTTGGCTGTGTTAGACGTTCAATTTGTGGTTTTATTGGGATTCCACCACAAGTTGAAGCTATAGAGATATTTGGAATATGTTTTCCAAAATCTTCTAAATTTCTAAAGATTTGTTGTCCAAGTTCTCTGGTTGGTACCAAAATTACAGCCTGAACGGTTGCTATTTCAGTGTTAATCAACTGCAATAACGGCAATCCAAAAGCAGCAGTTTTTCCGGTTCCGGTTTTAGCTAAACCAACAACATCATGACTTTCAGCTAAAAGTAACGGAATTGTTTTTTGTTGAATTTCTGTTGGTTCAACAATTTTCAATTCGCTTAACGCTTTTAAAATTGGTGCTGAAACTCCTAATGCTGAGAATTGTTTAGACATGTTTTGATTTTTGTTTATTTTTTGTTTCAAGTTCCAGGTTTCAAGTTAAATGCAGATTCCAACAAACTTGAAACTTGAAACTTGAAACTTTTTTAACCTTTTTCAGATCAATCCGGTTCGTTCATGATTTTTTCACGGTATTTTTTACCGATCAATAAGATCATATTCTTTTTATAATCCTCCACCAGCCATTCGCGGTAGTTTTTACTGCATTGGCTCAAACATTTCGCATAACGTTTGATACGGCATTCGATATCGTCATCCAGTTCTTTTCCAAGAGCTTTTGCTTCCTGCAACGTTTCTGTATTATCTACACACATTGAAGCGTGTTGCTCTAACGATTTGTCTAATACTACTTTAGAACGTAAGTTTTGTTTGATGATTAGTTTATGTTCTTCATCAACATCAAAAGTAACATCAGCAGTTTTGCTGAATTTTGCACGTAATTCCGGTGGCATAGTATATTTGAAATACAATTCGATTTCAGTATCATCACGCAGATTTTCCAAATAAAATTCAGGTGATTTAAAGATATGCTGCCAGTTAACCGGCTCACTCCATAATCCAAAACGTGCGGCATTGTTACCTAAATCGATCACTGTAAACTCATCTTTACCAGGTAATTTACGAGATCCACGACCAATCATTTGGTAGTATAAAGTTAATGATTTTGTAGCTCTGTTTAAGATGATAGTCTCAACAGTTGGCTCATCAAAACCAGTTGTTAAAATTCCCACAGAAGTTAAAATTGCATCCGGAGTTTTCTTGAACCATGCCAAAATATCTTTACGTTCTTCTGAACTACTTGTATTATCAAGGTGTCTGATATCGTAACCTGCTTCTCTAAACGTTTCATATACATATAATGAAGTATGAATACCATTATTGAAAATCAGGGTCTTTTTACCTAATGAACGTTCTGTGTACGCATGCAACAGTTTTTCCTGCATTATTGTATTGGTATACAAATCATCAGAAGATTTTACAGTATAATCTCCGTTGATACCTACTTTTAATGAAGTCAAACCAACGTCATAGCTGTACGTTGTTGCACGGGCAAGGAAACCTTTGTCGATCAACGAACTAATGGTATCACCCACAATAAGTTCATCATAACTCTGGTGCATTGGTAATTTTATATTTGAACTCAATGGAGTTGCTGTTACTCCAAGAATAAAAGCATTTTTAAATGAGTTTAATAACTTTCTAAATGAATTGTAATGCGCCTCATCAATAATGACCAAACCAATGTTATCAAGATGTAATTTCTCGTCATTGATACGGTTTTTTAAAGTTTCAACCATTGCCACAAAACAAGAGTAATCGTTTTGATCAGGTAATTCTTTTACTTTACTATTGATTATTTTGTTGCTAACGCCAAAACCTTTAAGCATTTTTGAAGTTTGCTTACAAAGTTCGATACGGTGTGTTAGAACAACCACTTTTTTATCGTTATGAGCTAAATAACGACGAACGATTTCTGAAAAAATTACTGTTTTTCCACCACCTGTTGGTAATTGATACAATAAATGATGTTGAGCTGGAGCATTATCTAAACGTTCAAAAATGGCGTCAATATCGCCTTTTTGGTATGCATAAAGTTCTTTTTTCTCTTCTCTTTCTATTTCTAAAGTGTTTTGAGACATTGTTTATTTTTGGATTTTTGCAAAAATACACCTAAAAAACAGTTATCCATCCTATTTTAACCTAAAATAAATGTTTTTTTTAAATAAGATTTTTTATGAGAATGTTATCTAAAGGTCAATTTTTTCTAAAACTGCCTCAAAATCATACTTATTTTTCCACTTTTGTTGAATAGTTTGTTGCTGAATTTCTAAAATCCTTGTCTTAAATTCAGCTAAAATTCCATTAGAAATTACAAAATTAACAGCTTGCTCGAAAGAATTAAAGATGCTTTTGTAGAATAATTCCTGCTTTACAAAATTAGAAGAAGAAAACGTTTGCGCTATTTCGATATTATATAACATCAAATCGGCAATGATAAAAGGATCAACACCTAACAAAATAAAATGTTTGATCATTTTTTGCGCAACAGAACGACGCATTTTTGCTTTTGGACGCCATTTTGCATTCGGTTTTTTGATCGGAAAATATTCATGAGAGATTTTTGTTTTACTTTCCTGCAGGAGTTTGTCTTCTTTTGGGTTGAAAACAAAATCATAAAAGGTTTTTACCGGAACAAATTTCTCATATAATTCAATAATTTGTTCTTCGAGTTGTTCCTTATTTAATTCGGCTAAATATTTTTTTAAATCGCGCTTACTCATTATAAAAATTTAAGAATATAAAAATAAATTAGTTTCTGTTTTAATGCCACAAAAACCAACGATAATACTTAATTTTGCTTGTATAATTTCAAAAAATAAATACATGCTCAAGATTTTCAAAGTTACTGCAATTTTAGAAGGAATCTCCTATTTAGTTTTATTCGCAAACATGCTTTTTATTAAAACCAATAACCCTGAACTTTACCATACCTTATTACGTCCATTAGGAATGACGCATGGTGTGCTATTTATTGGATATATTATATTGGCATTTTTATTAAGAAAATCTCAAAATTGGGATTTAAAAACCTTTGGAATTATTTTGATAGCTTCTCTTATTCCATTTGGAACTTTCTACATTGAGAAAAAATATTTAGAAAATAATGCATAAGCCTTTGGATAAAATATTTAACTTTTTATATCCGCTTTTTAGAGATTGGGGAATGAGCCGCAACTTTGCTTCATACATCAGCCTTGTCTTTAATATAATTATTATGGTGGGTTTGGCTTTCGCCATTTATTATGTTGCAAAATTTGTTTTAGTTACGTTAACCGCTGTTTTTGCGCAAAAAACCAAAACAAAGTTTGACGATTATTTAATTCACAATAAAACCACAAAATACACGGCGTATTTAATTCCGTTTTTCTTTATCTATAAAGCTGTTCCTATTATTCTGGATCGTTATGAATATTGGGAAACCCTTTTTGGAAAAATAGTGGGCATTTATATAGTTTTGATCAGTTTATGGATTATCAGAACGATTTTTAATGCCTTACGCGATTATTTAAAACAAAAGCCGGAATACAGCGACAAACCAATCGACAGTTTCGTTCAGGTTATTATGATTGTGCTTTGGATTTTTGGAGTAGCGATGATTATTTCTACTTTATTCGGAATCAAAAAAGGCGAATTACTTACTATTTTAGGAACACTTTCTGCAATTATTATATTGATTTTCAGAGATACTATTTTAGGATTTGTTTCCAGCGTTCAGGTTGCGATTAACGATATGGTTCGTATTGGCGACTGGATTACGATGGATAAATTTGGTGCCGATGGAGATGTAATCGAAATCAATCTAACAACTGTAAAAGTTCGAAATTTTGATAATACGATTACCACGATTCCAACGTATGCCTTGAGTTCAGATTCTTTTCAGAACTGGCGCGGTATGCAAAAATCTGATGGAAGACGTATTAAAAGACATGTTTTAATCAAAAGCAGCAGTATTCGTTTTCTGACTAATGAAGATTTGAATCAGATGAAAAAAGTACAGCTTATTTCTTCTTATATAGTAACCAGACAAGCTGAGATTGAAAAGTATAACACAATTAATGGTATTGATAAAACCTTGTCGTTGAATGGTCGAAATATGACTAATTTAGGGTTATTCCGAAAGTACATTATGCAATATTTGGTTGATCATCCCGGATTGAATAAAAACATGCATATCATGTGTCGTCAGCTGCAATCTACTGAACACGGCGTTCCTTTAGAAATTTATGCTTTTTCAAGTGATAAACGCTGGGCAAACTACGAATATATTATGGCCGATATTTTTGATCACGTAATGGCTTCTGTAGAATATTTTGATTTAGAGATATTCGAGTTGCCGTCGAAAATTGGAAGATTAGATTAAAGTTTATTTTGTTTCAAGCGATACGTTATACTTAACCGCAAAGTTCGCAAGGTTTTTTCGCAAAGTTCGCAAAGACAGCTTTGCGTTCATAGCGCAAATCTTAGCGAACTTTGCGGTTAAATTATGTTCAAAGTAAAGAAAACCTGAAACTACTTTTCTATCTTTTCAAAAACAAACTCTGAATTATTGTATTCAATAGGAATTTCAGGAATAAAAAGCGGAAGATTAAAATAAGTTCCAATTACACCTTTTCCCAGAATCAATTTATTATCCTTTTGCAATAAAGCGATTGGGATTCTTTTCCAGCTTCCTCCGTTAGAAATAAAATGAAAATCACCTCTTAAGGTGTCTCCTTTAAGATCTCCCCTTACATCACCAGAATCCTTTCCGAATTTATGATATAGTATTTCATAACGGCCATAAAACCTTTTATCATTTATATTAATGTCCAAAATCGCAGTGTCTTTGCCATTTACGGCAAGATAAAAAACCCGATTGTATTTATCTTTTTCTTCTTTAGAATTACAGGAAAGTAAAAATGCAGACAACAAAGAAACGATTATGAAATTTTTCAGCATTTGGTATGTTTTAAACTTAGTGAAAAATGAACTTGCATTACTATTAATGAAAAATTTACAAACGATCTTTTACGAATTCAATTTGGGTTTTTCCGTGTGCTTTAGGTTTCCCATCTTCATCTAAATTAACCATTGTTGTGTGATCAATTGTAATGATGATTTCGCGTGTCATCATGTTTCTTACGGCACATTTTAAAACCAGTGATGTATTTCCGAATTTAACAACGTCAATTCCAATTTCTACAATATCACCCTGTCGGGCAGAACTTTTAAAATTGATTTCGGACATGTATTTGGTAACAACTCTGGTATTTTCCAACTGAATGATGGTGTATAATGCTAGTTCTTCATCAATCCACGCTAATAATTTTCCGCCAAATAAAGTTCCGTTTGGATTTAAATCTTCGGGCTTGACCCACTTTCTGGTATGAAATCGCATAATTTTAATTTATATGAATAAAAATAGATTTTTTGTATTGGAATTTTTTCTAAATTTAAAGAAAAAACATGGCAGATAGAGACACTTTTTTAAGAGAATTCAGAGGCGAAACTTTAGGAACTGTAAGTGCTCAATCTTCAGCAGACGAGTTGTTTCAAAATCAGACGATTAGACCTATTCTAAAACTGCAAAATGATTTATTTATTGCGGTGTTTATCAACTATGTAAATAAAAACAAAGCCGATTTCTATTCGTACACCGTCGAAAAGAAACTCCAGGTCATAGAAAATTCCATTCAAAAAGATATTAAGTTCAGAAATTCTTTAAAAGGAATTGTCATGGCGCTTTTTACAATTGAAGAATATGAAACTTACATTCAAAATTCTTCAAGCCTGAACAAAAGAATGATGAATTTACTGATTGACCGATTGAAAAGTCAGGTGCAATTGTTTGAATTGGAATCGAATTCGAATTAAAAATTTGTAATATGAAACAAATAAAATTTAGTATAATTTGAAAAAACATCAAAAAATTGTAAATCAGATTTCAAAAAAACGTTTTGAAAAAAGAATAAAAAGACAAGAAAAAAAAAGGAAAAGAATAAGGGAAAAATATTTTAGATACTTAGATTTTAAAAGTAAACTAAATAATGATGTTTCATATCAAAATTTATTTAATAACTATTTACCAACAAATTTAAAGTTTATACTTTCTAATGAAAAATCCGATTTTTATATTAGAAAATTAAGAAGTGTATACACGAATAACAATGGGGTTTTTAAAGTTCCGAAAGAATTTTCATTAATTGATTTTCCATCAGAAAGCTATAAATTTATAAAAGAATTAACTTCTGCATTAGTTTTTCAAAGATATAATAGCGTAATTTTAGATTATAAGGATTGTATAAGATTAGATTTAGGAGCACAGGTTTTTTTAGATATTATTTTGAGGGATATTTTAGCTTTTTATAAAATTTGTGAAAAATATCCAAATACAAAAGTTAGAGTAAGATCTATTTCAGGAACAAACATAAACAATGAAGATATAAAGAAATTACTTTTTTCAGTTGGTTCACCTGCAATGCATTCGAATAAAACTATTAATTTTAAAGATATTGAACCTTATAAATTATGTTTACATAATAGAGATAAAGATGGTGACCATTTGAAAATAATGGAGCAAAAAGATTTAGATACAACAACTTTAGTAGAATACGTTTTAAAAAGTTTAAAACGACTTAATAAAACCTTAACTCCTGAAAAAATAGATGATCTAAGTACTGTAATAGGTGAAATTCTTATAAATGCTGAAGAACATTCAACAACAAAGTACAGATTTTCAATAGGATATTTTCATGAAATAACTGAAAATAATAAGCACTATGGAGTATTTAGATTAGTAATTATGAATTTTGGAAACACTATTTATGAAAAATTTAAGGATCCGAATTGTCCGAATATTGATGTGGTGCGAAAGATGAAAGAATTATCCGAAAGTTATAATACACGGAATTTTTTTCTTCAAAAGGAATTTGAAGAAGAAACATTATGGACCCTATATGCTCTTCAAGAAGGAGTTACTTCTGTTGCTCCTGTTATTTATAAAAGAAGAGGAAATGGTTCGATTCAATTTATTGAAAGTTTTTTTAACATAAAAGGAAAACAAAAGCAATCAGATAATGTTTCAATTATGGCAATATTATCAGGTAATACAAAAATAACCTTTGATGGTTCTTATAATATTACTGAAGATAGTATAGATAATGAAAAATTTAAATATATGACTTTTAATAAAAGTGGTAAAATTGAAGATAAACCAGATAAAAAATTTGTTAAATTTGTAGACAATTATTTTCCAGGTACAATAATAAGTGCTAAAATATTGTTCAATGAGGATGATGTACAAGATAATATTATCAAATGATGAAAAACGTAGAAAACATTATAGATTTAGAAACTTTTAGAGTTCAGGGGGCAAAAGTTTTTACTGGACGCGACAGAGGATTGTTTGTTAGAAATGAAAGTAAGATTGATGAATTAGAAACCAAGTTTGATAAAATTGAAATAATTATTCCAGATAATATATATTCAATAAATCCTTCTTTTTTTGAAGAGTTATTTTTTAATGTTGTAAATAAACTTGGAAAAGTTAATTTCTTGAATAAATTTAGTTTTAAAAATGTTGGAGAATATAATTATAATAAGCCTTTAAATGAAGCAATTGAAAGAATTCTAAGAACTAAAACTGCTATAGGCTAATGTGTGAAGAAATAAATGTTTTAGATGTTGCATTTAAATCAGCAACAATTTTGATTGCTTTAACTAATTTAATTTTTGCATATTTATTTTTTAGATCTAAGAATAAAAGAGAAGATGCTGATAAAGAGAAAGACAGAAAAATAAATTGGTTAAAAACTCTAATATTAGATCATAATTTAAAACATTATTATTCTTTTTTTGATGAATTAGAAAAAGAACTAAACAAATTAAAAACACCAAATTTAACGGATTTGAATAAGCAGAAAATTGATGAAAACAATGCTGAACTCTTTATTGTTGTCCGTAGAAAATTCACAGATGTATTATTAATAGTCGATAACGAAATCTATCAAGAAACAATAGTATTATTTGATAAATTGCAAGGAGAACTAACAGAAACAATTTTTAATCAAGGTATAAATCTAAGTCATCAACCGAAATTCGAAGAAGAGATTTTAAGTAGATTGTCATCTACTAAAACAGACGTGATCAAAAAAATATTTAATTATAGAGGATAATTTATAACTATAAAAAAGGTTTGATAAGATACTAATCCCGTCAAACCTTTTTCTTTTAAATATTTTAGAAATAGTTATTCTTTAGACAACATCAATTCTTTAATATATTTGACCGGAGCACTTCCAAAACTTAGGAATTTTTCATGAAATTTTTTCAAATTAAATTTATCTCCTTCTTTTTTCTTAAGCTCTTCTCTCAGGTTGTAAATCTCTGTATATCCTGTAAAATAAGAACACAATTGCACCTGAGATAGCGTTACGCGCTTCCACTTCCCTTCTGCCTCTGCTTGTTGTTGAAAAGCTTCTCTGGTAAGCAATCTCATAGCTTCTTCCTTAGACATCTCTTTTGTGTGAACACTATTATCCAATATAGTATTACAGGTTGTTCTCAAATTCCATTTATAGTACATCAACCACATTTCATCTGAGTTTTTGTAACCACTTTCCAGCATCATTTTTTCTGCATAAACTGCCCAGCCTTCTATCATTGCACCATTTCCTAAAATAGATTTAATAATACTTGGCGATTGATTACTGTAAACCAATTGTGTATAATGTCCTGGAATGGCTTCGTGAATGTTTAAAATTTGAAGAATGTAATCGTTGTATTCGCGTAAGTAACTTTCAGCATTTTCAGCCGTCCATCCAGACATGCTTCCGACATTATAGTAGGTATTAGCATTTTTATCATAAGGTCCCGGAGCCGAAATCGAAGCACCTGCCACACCTGCCATATAAGCCGGTTCCTTGCGAACTACTAAAGGTTTTGACGGATCTATGTATAATAAATCTTTGTCTTTTACGTAAGCTGTCAGTTCTGGAATTTGTTTTTCAATTTCAGATTGAAATTTCTCCGGAGTGGTGTGCTGCAATGAGATTTTATCAATAACCTGTTTGATTAAATCCAGTTTATCGTCTGGTTTTGGAGCGTTTCCTTTATATTTTTTCCAAAGTTTATCTGCAATTACAAACATTTTGTCATGCAAATCATTTTTATGATCAACAGCTATTTTGTAAATTTCGTCAGCTGTATAACTTGATTGAATGTCAAAGTTGAATTTCTTTGCATATAAATCAGCTCCTAATCTAAAAGAGCGTGGTGTTTTATTAGGTAAGTTCTGTAACCAATCTGCATAATCTTTAATCGCTTTTATCGAAACTTTTGCTTTGTCCTGCATTTCTTTTTTCTCTGCAGCACTCAATTTACTTTTCGCAAGAGCATCATTTAAATCGGCTTCAAAAACTGTAGAACCTCCAATATTTTGTGCAATGGCAAGATCAGTATGTTCAATCGTTGGATTTTTAATATTCTTTTTGGCAGCTTCATAATAAGCCGGAATATTATTCATTTTGATATTAAAAGCACGCAGACGAACTTCCAGAGAATCATAACTCCCATTTAAAATTTCCGCGAAAGCACCACAAACATTATATTCTGAAGGAATCCACTCAGATGACTTTAATTCGTTAATGCTAAAGATTGCTGCCTCCAGCTGATTCTTAATCATTTGAAAATCGGTCTTATTATTGTCAGACAAACTTTCAATATCATATTGTTTTAAGGAGTCTAATTGAGCATTGGTAAAATCGAGTTGCACTTTTGTTTCATTGGCATCAGGAACTACCAAAACACTATCTAATTTATGATAACCAACACCAGATGCCCAACCCGGATTGATTTTCCATAATGAGGTAACGAATCCCTCTTTATACTTGTCAAATTTTTGATCTAAAGCTTTATCGGTATTGGTTTTGGTACTTTTATTACAGGAGAAAAGTAATGTAATGGCAATAATTGAAACAAACAGTTTTTTCATAAGTTAAGTTTTTATGCTTTAAAGATAGAAAAAATGTTCACTTTACAAAGCATTGCGTTTTTTGTTATTAATATTTCAATAAATCGAATAAAATTTCTTCAAAACGATTTTTTGCTAAAAACTGATCTTCCAGTGCTTTTGTAAACGGAATTGGCGAATCTAAACTTGCCACTCTCTTTACAGGAGCATCCAGATATTCAAAACATTCTTCCATAATCAAGGCTGAGATATCACTTGCAATACCTCCAAAAAGTGTGTCTTCCTGATAAATAATCACTTTTCCGGTTTTTTTAACTGAAGCAAAAATGGTCTCGGTATCTAAAGGCTGCAATGTTCTTAAATCAATTAAATCGGCTTCAATTTCAGGATTATTGGATAATGTTTCTAATGCCCAGTGAACCGGAGCTCCAAAAGCAATAATAGTAACCTTATTTCCTTCTTTTAAAACAGCTGCTTTTCCTAACGGAATAGTGTAATAATCTGTTGGAACATCCTGATAAACGCTACGATACAATTGCTTGTGCTCAAAAAACAAAACGGGATTGGGGTCGTTAATTGAAGTATTTAATAAACCTTTTGCATCATAAGGAAACGCTGGATAAACAACTTTTAACCCCGGAGTTTTAGTAAACCAGGCTTCATTTGTCTGGGAATGAAAAGGTCCAGCCTGTGTGCCGCCACCGCAAGGCATACGAACTACTACATCGGCTTTTTCGCCCCAACGGTAATGTGATTTTGCTAATAAGTTCACAATCGGATTAAAGCCTGTTGAAACAAAATCAGCAAATTGCATTTCTACAATAGCTTTGTACCCATTAATCGATAAGCCCATTCCGGCAGAAACGACAGCACTTTCACAAATTGGCGTGTTACGAACTCTGTCTTTTCCAAAAAACTCAACAAAACCATCTGTAATTTTAAAAGCACCACCATATTCAGCAATATCCTGGCCCATAATAATTAGGTTTTTGTGCGTTTGCATCGATTGCTCCAAACTGTTTCTGATGGCATCAATAAAGCGAATGTTTTTAACTTCTGATGAAGGACTAACTTCTTCATATTGAAAAGGTTTGTAGACATCGTCTAATTCGCCACTATAAGTTGGAATAATTTCAGGTTCAGCATTGGCAATGGCTAAATTTTCATCAATTTCTTGTTTGATTTCATTGTGAAGCTGCTCATCAAATTCAGCTGTTAAGACTCCCGTTTCTGTTAAAAATCTTCGATAATTTGTTACAGGATCCTTTGCTGACCATTCGTCCGTCAATTCCTGCGGTACATACTTGGTGCCACTCGCCTCTTCGTGTCCACGCATTCTGAAGGTTTTAAATTCCAATAAAACCGGATGCGGATCATTTTGCATTTGTTCTTTTAATTCTGAAAGTTTGTTGTAAACTTCCAAAATATTATTTCCGTCAATAATATGGCTCTCAATACCATAACCAATACCTTTGTCAGCAAGATTCGCACATAAATATTGTTCATTTGTTGGTGTCGAAAGTCCGTAACCGTTATTTTCAATAATAAACATTACAGGCAACTTCCAAACAGCAGCGATATTTAGTGCTTCGTGAAAATCTCCTTCACTGGTTGCGCCTTCACCGGTAAATACAGCGGTTATTTTTTTATTGTTTTGAAGTTTATCAGCTAATGCAATTCCGTCTGCAATTCCTAATTGCGGGCCTAAATGCGAAATCATTCCTATAATTTTATATTCCTGAGTTCCAAAATGAAAACTACGGTCCCTGCCTTTAGTAAAACCATTGGCTTTTCCTTGCCATTGAGAGAACAAACGATGCAACGGAATATTTCTGGTAGTAAAAACACCTAGATTTCGGTGCATCGGTAATACATATTCAGTTTCATCTAAAACAGCTGTAACACCTACTGCAATAGCTTCCTGCCCTATTCCGGAAAACCATTTTGATACTTTTCCCTGACGAATCAGGATTAGCATTTTTTCTTCTATTAAACGGGGTTTGAGAATTTTTTTGTATAAATCTAATAATTGGGCGTCAGTTAGGTCGTGTCTGTAAAAGATCATAGGGTTGTTAGTTTTTTTAGCGTTTCAAATATAGAAAAATATAACAATTTTATTCGTTTTTGTTATATAATTTTAATTTTATCATAACTTTTAAAATTCAATTCTAAAATATTATCTACCTTTGTTATTGAAAGGTTTTACGACACCTTTCATCTTAAAATAAAAAATGTAAAGTATGCAAAACATTCCTAGTGTAGACTTACGTGATTTCCTTTCGGACGACCCGAAACGTAAACAAAAATTTGTAAATGAAATCGGCAGTGCATTTGAAAACATTGGCTTCGTAGCCCTAAAAGGTCATTTTCTTGACGACCAGTTAGTAGACGAGCTTTATAGCGAAATTAGAAAATTTTTCGCTTTGCCAGTAGAAACTAAGCATAATTATGAAATTCCCGGTATTGGCGGACAAAGAGGTTATGTATCTTTTGGAAAGGAGCATGCTAAAGGACGCAAAGAGGGAGATTTGAAAGAATTTTGGCATTTTGGTCAGTATGTTGACAAAGATTCAAAATACGCATCTGAATATCCTGAAAATGTTGAAGTAAAGGAATTACCACGTTTTAATATTGTCGGTAAGGAAGCGTACCAAATGCTTGAAAAAACAGGTGTTTATGTATTGAGAGCTTTAGCTTTGCATTTAGGTTTAGATGAGTTTTATTTTGATCAATATGCTAAAGAAGGAAACTCAATTTTAAGACCAATTCATTATCCTCCTATTACTTCTGAGCCAGAAAATGCCATTCGTGCAGCAGCTCACGGTGATATTAACCTGATTACACTTTTAATGGGTGCTCAGGGAAAAGGACTTCAGGTTCAAAATCATGATGGAGAATGGATTGATGCTATCGCAGCAGACGATGAATTAGTAATTAATGTTGGAGATATGTTGTCAAGACATACGAATAATAAACTTAAATCAACAATTCACCAAGTGGTAAACCCACCAAGAGAATTATGGGGAACCTCTCGTTTTTCTGTGCCGTTTTTTATGCACCCTGTGAGCGATATGCGCTTAGATTGTTTAGAAAACTGTATTGATGCTGAAAATCCTAAGAAATTTGAAGATATTACAGCAGGAGATTATTTATACGAACGTTTAGTAGATTTAGGTTTAATTAAAAAGTAAACTTTTAAATCACAATTTTTTAAATTCCAAATTCCAAATGCAAACTTGGGATTTGGAATTTGATTTTTTACAACCTAAATTTATTGGAATTTATTTTTAGAATAAAAATTTATGGACTTACAAGATCAATTAAAAAACTTATTTCCAGATCACGTTGAATCAAATGAACCTGAGGAAATTCAAGAACAAGAGCATGTTCTTTATGTTCAGAAAGAACCGATGATCTGCAAATTTGAAAAACGAAAAGGAAAAGCAACCACTATAATTGAAGGTTACGAAGGATCTGATGAAGATTTTAAAATTCTGGCGAAAGAAATTAAGACCAAACTAAGTGTTGGCGGAACTTTTAAAGATGATTCGATCATCATTCAGGGAGATTATCGTGACAAAATAATGGCGATTTTAAAAGAAAAAGGCTTTAAAACAAAAAGAGTTGGTGGATAATATTAAGTTCCAATTTTTTAAATTTCAAATTCCAATACTTTAACGAAAAAGAGTTCGCCAAATTATTTAATTTTTTAATAAGAGATCACAAAGCTTATCTAAACTCCACTTAGTTGGAATTTGGGATGTAATTTTTGGGATTTTAAAATAAAACCTTAGAACCTTAGCCACTCAGAACCTTAGCACCTAAAAAAAATGATAAAACAATCAGAATTAATACTAAACCCAGATGGAAGTGTTTACCACTTAAACCTTCGTCCTGAACATATTGCACACGATATAATTTTTGTGGGAGATCAGAATAGAGTCGAAAAAATTACTCAGTTTTTTGATACAATTGAATTTTCAACACAAAAAAGAGAATTTAAAACCCAAACCGGAACATATAAAGGAAAGAGAATTTCTGTAATGTCAACCGGAATTGGCCCTGACAATATTGATATTGTTTTGAATGAATTAGATGCTTTAGTAAACATCGATTTAGAGACGCGTCAGCCAAAAGAAAATTTGACTTCACTTAATATCATCAGAATTGGAACTTCGGGTTCATTACAAGTAGATATTCCGGTAGATAGCTTTGTAATGTCAAAATTCGGATTAGGATTAGACAATATGCTGCGCTCCTATTTGATTGACGATGTTTCGCAAGATGCGTTGGAAGATGCTTTTATAATGCATACCAATTGGGATATCCGAAAAGGAAGACCTTATGCGATTGCGTGTTCTGAAACATTAGAAAAAATTATAGAGTCAGATAAAATATTTAAGGGAATTACAGCTACTGCCGGCGGATTTTATGGTCCACAAGGGCGTGTCTTGCGTTTGAATATCCAGGATGAAGAATTGAACAATAAAATGGACAATTTTAATTTTGACGATCAAAGAATTACTAATTTAGAAATGGAGACAGCTGCTATTTATGGGCTTTCTGCACTTTTAGGTCATAATGCGCTATCTTTAAATGCTATTATTGCCAATCGTGCATCCGGAACCTTTAGTGAAGATCCTTATAAAGCAGTAGATGAACTTATTACTTACACACTAAATAAACTGGCTGGAAATTAATGTTTGGTTTCTTGATTGATCATATTGTTTTTCAGCCACTACGAAAATTTACTTTGGGTATGGGAGGTTTATTTAGATGGAGTTTTTTTCAACTTTTAAATATTTCGATTGAAGAAAAATATCCTAAAAATTTAGAATATTATTGGGACCATGAGAGTGAAACCGTTGACAAAAATGGCTTAACAACAGCACAAAAAAATTTGTTTGCAGGATTTGTTCTTTTCTTTTGTTTTATAATTATAATTGAAAAATTTGAGTAATGTTTTTAAGAGTTGCCCGACATACAAATGATTTAGAGAGAATTGAAAAATTTTATGTTGATATTCTCGGTTTTGAACGTTTAGGCGGTTTTCAGAATCACAATAATTACGACGGCGTTTTTATCGGAAAATCGGGTTTGGACTGGCATTTTGAATTTACACAATCGGATTCAAAAGCCAAATATATTTTTGATGAAGAAGATGTAATTGTACTTTATCCGAAAACAATTTCAGATTATAATGAATTGGAAAATAAGCTTGTACGTAGTAATATTTCAATAATAACTGCAATTAATCCGTTTTGGAATGAGAATGGGAAAATGTTTCAGGATCCAGATGGTTATCGCATTGTTATATCACCGTTGAAAGCAATAATTGATGAGATTAATTAGATAATTAGTCAATTTTAAAATTAGATAATTATAAGCATCACTCAAAAATATGTATTGTAATGAGCTTAAAAAAGTATAAATAAAATAATGGCAGAAACGCATAAAAAAATCCTATTTAGATACTATAGTGATTTGTTAGAAGATACGGTTGTAGAAACCATGTGGGCAGAGATAATTGATTTAGAAAAGGGATATTTTAAATTAGATAATATCCCCTTCTTTGGGCCTTTGATAGCAACAGATGACATTTTTTTTGCAGAATTTGATGAAGATGAACAAAAGCTAGTCTATAGAAAAACTATTGAAATTTCGGGAAACTCAATTGTACAGGTTGTAATTTTAGAAAAAGGTTTTGACAAGGAAATTATTAGAGAGAAACTCAAAGAAGTTAATTGCCAATCTGAAGGTATGAACGAAACTCTTTTTGCTGTCGAAATAACTCGCGAAGTTGATTATTTTGATGTAAAAAGCATACTTAACGAATATGTAGAACTTGAGGTAATAGATTTTGCAGAGCCTTGTCTTTCTGAAAAACACAGAGCAGATTTATTAAAAAATTAGACAACAAACAAACTTAAAATACGCATACCAAACTTAACTTAAACTTAAACTAATGAAAACTGTAAAAATTGTAGGTGTTCCCGAACACTTCAATTTGCCATGGCAACTATGCATTGAAAATGGCGAATTTGAAGCAGAAAATATTGATTTGCAATGGAAGAACATTCCTGAAGGTACAGGTAAAATGTGCCAGATGTTACGTGATGGTGAAGCTGATATTGCCGTTATTTTGACTGAAGGAATTGTTAAAGATATTGTTGCAGGAAACCCAAGTAAAATTGTTCAGATTTATGTACAGTCTCCTTTGATTTGGGGAATTCACGTTGCTGCAAAGTCAGATTTTCATTCGATTAAAGATCTTAAAGACAAAAAAGTAGCGATTTCGAGATTAGGATCGGGCTCACAACTGATGGCATATGTAAATGCACATGAACAGGGCTGGCAATCTGATGATTTGCAATTTGAAATTATAAATACAATTGATGGCGCTGTTGAAGCTTTGACAAACGGAACGGCAGATTATTTTATGTGGGAACGTTTCATGACCAAACCACTTGTAGATCAGGGAATTTTTAGACGTGTTGGCGACTGTCCTACTCCTTGGCCATCATTTGTAATCACAGTTCGTGATGAGTTTTTGAAAAAGAACCCGAAGGTTATAGAGAAAATCCTCGAAATCATCAACAAAACAACGCATGATTTTGCCCAGATTCCGGATATCGATAAAACTCTGGCTGATCTTTTCAATCAAAAAATAGAAGATATTCAGGAATGGTTAAAGCTGACACAGTGGTCTCAAAAACATTTAAGCGAAAAAGCATTCGATAAAATTCAAAATCAGTTATTTGATCTGGGAATTATTGAGAAAAAAAGTACTTTTGTTGAAACGGTAAAAGCGCTGTAAAAACTGCTTTTAATTCTTATGATGAAATTCCCTAAAATCGACTTTCCACAATTAAAATCCAAATTACAGGTGAAATCGCCTTGGGATAGGATTATTATTATGCTGTTGAGTCTTTTAATTACCATTCCGGTTTTCATCATTCTCCATCAAAATTTAATCGATCTAAGATGGCCTTTCAATTTAGATCGCGTCATTATTTTTATATTGGTTTTTGCGGCTATTTTCTTTTTTTTAATGTTGCTGCGAACGATTATTATTTTGTGCATTGCCTTGTATTTGTTGGTTTTGTTTTATGGTAGTGTCATTGGGAATTATGGTTTCAATGAAATTTCTGAAGACTACAATTCGATGATTTATACTATGTCTGACAATCCTTATCCTCAGGATATTATTGCAGCAAAACTTCTTCCGTTTCCTAATAAATCAAAAATTATCAATGCTATAGAATATCAAAATCCGAAGGTTCGCAATTTTGCTATTATGGCAACAACAAAGCATTTTAAAAACGTTAAAGGATATTCAGATTACAGGACGATAATTCAATGTTTCGCTGTTTTTCAGGAAATCAATAGCCGCTGGAATTATGTAAATGATCCAAAAGAAGGAGATTACATTGCAACTGCCAGTGAATCATTGGCATATTTTTCAGGAGATTGTGATGACCATTCTATATTAATGGCTGCAGCTATTCGTTCTATTGGGGGTACTCCAAGGCTTATTCACACCAAAGGACATATTTACCCTGAAATACTAATTGGTTCTTTAATTGACTTGGAAAAGGTTAATTATCTCATAAAAAACGTGCTTTTTGTAAAGGAAAGTTATGGTAAAAAAATTCACTACCATATTGATGATCGTGGTCAGGTCTGGATGAATCTCGACTATACTGCTACTTATCCTGGTGGACCATTTTTATACGAAGAAATTTTAGGAGCCTTGACACTTAACTAGATTTTTATACTTAAAATTAAATTTGAAAGAATTCTTTTAAATTGGTAAAAGACTAATTATTAGATATTTTCCTAAAAAAAATCATATCGAATATATTTTTTTTGTAACTTTTCAATGTTTAATTTTTAATCTTAAAATTATGAAAAAATCTAAATTATTTATCTTCGGAGTTACAATGATGGCAGTATTGTTCATTTCGTGCCACAAAGGTCGAAATAAATTGGTGAATGCTTGGAAAGTTACTGAAGTAGAATCTAAAATATCTCTTTCAGATTCTGCTAAAAATGTAATTCTTACAAACGGAATGCTGACGTTTACAGAAGATGGACATGTAACAGGATATTTTTTAAGACCAATAACTGATGGTACTTATGCTTTATCAAATGGAGGAAAAAGTTTAGTTATTAAAGATGAAACAGGAACTCCTTTTCCTTGCGAAAGTACTATAACAGATGAGCAACTGATATTAGATGCAAAAGAAGTAAAAATAACTTTTAAGAAAATTTAAAAGTAAATTCAGCTCACAGCAATTTAAAAAGAAATATACTTTATAATATTAAAGCTCCTAAGATGTTGGTTTTTAGGAGTTTTTTTTATTTATAATTACACTTTAGCGTATTCAAAAATTAAAAAAAAAAATTTATCTTAAATTTCAATAGTATCAATTTAAATTAAAAAGCAAAAAAAGATGCTTCAAATAATTGAGAAAAATAAAAATCATACCGCCGATTTGCAAAGAATATTTCTTGAAGTCCGTCAAAAAACGTTTTATTGGCTGGATACAGAAAACTATAATATCACTGATTTTGATTTTGAAACTGAGGGTGAATTTGTTTTAGTAGCGCTGTATGATAGCAAAGTTGTCGGATTTATTTCTTTGTGGCTCGCCGGTAATTTTATTCATCATTTCTATATAGATGAAACTTTTCAGGGGCACAAAATCGGTACCAAATTACTCGAAGAAGCACTTCAAATAATGAAAACTCCTGTCACACTAAAATGTCTGGAGAAAAACGCTAAAGCAATAGAATTTTATAAGGAAAAAGGTTTTGAAGCCGAAGAAAAAGGTATTTCTGATCATGGTGATTATATTTTGTTTGTGCTTCGCTAAAACAATTGAAATTTAATTCAATTTAAAAACCCCACAACACTGCATAAGTTTTGTGGGGTTTTTAATTGGCTATTATTTTGTCTATTTTACTTCAGATAAACCACGTGTCAGCCATCCTCTTTTGTTGGCAGTAGCTATTGCGTATGGCGTAATCCAGAATAAACTAAAAGTATAGAAAATGCTATAAGAGTATGCCCAAAAAGCTTCAGATAAACTGTATCGTTTTGCATAAAATAATACTGAAAAACTCGATACAATTAATATACTTAAAAGTGTTGAACTAAAGAATAATACAGGATGCACTGCAATAAAAAACAGCATAAATAGCAAAAATGGATATGCCATAATGATTTTAAGTGACTGATTTATAAATAAAAGACGGGCACCAAATTTAGATTCTTTTCTAAAATCTTTAAAAACATATTGGGCCATCATTAAATTCTCACGAACATTGCTCCTTCCCCATCTGATAAACATTTTGTACAAACCAACATATTCTTCAGGAACATTTGTAAGTACAACTGCATTTCTTTGGAACAAAACATGTAATCCTTGTTTCAAAATCATATTGGTCATCGCTCGATCTTCGCCAATGTCAGACGGCTGTCCCATAAAAGTTTGATCAATCCACTCCGGCAGACAATTAAATACTGCATCACGTCGATAAGCTGCTGCTGCCCCGGGAGTACATAAAACTGAACCTAACATACTCTCTGCCGAACGCATGAATTCAAAACTCATTACAAAACTCACATTTAGCATTTTTGGCAATAATGCTTTTTTATTGTTTAGAACGTGAACATTTCCTGCAACGGCGCCACATTTTTCATCAACGGCAAATGGGCTCACAAGATTTCTTAATGTATCTTTCTTTACAATTGAATCGCTATCAACGGTCACAAAAATTTCGCCGGTACCAAGTTCAAATCCACGGTACAAAGCATGGCGCTTTCCTTTATTTTCTGGCTGTTGATAAATTTCTAAACGATCACCTAATTTTATTTTGGCTTGCTGCATCCAGTACCAGGTGTCATCTTTGCTTCCATCATCGATTGCAAGTAATTGTAATTTTTGCACTGGAAAGTCACTTTCTGCAAGACTTAATAAAGTATCCCAAACTAATTTTCCTTCATTATATGCTGGCACTATTACTGTACAAGTTGGTAATATATCATCTGAAACAGATTCTATGGGTTTATACTTAAAATTTAGAAATAAATTATATAAAAATGAACCTGTTTGAAAAAAGAACAAGATAGACGTTATAACAAGAAACCCTAAACCCCAGCTTGAGCTGATTCTGTCTATTTGAAATTGATCAAAATCTGGTTGTAATTGAAATACTAAAAAAGCTCCTGTCAGCATAAGGACAAAAGTTCCGGCAAGTACAATAAAGCTCAGTGGATTTGCGTTTTTCTTTAAATCTCTATTAAAAGTTTGATTTTTAATATTAAAAATGGAATTGTTAATTGAAAGTTCATTTTTGTCACTTATATTATTTGAAGTGTAAAATTGTTCCTGAATAATTGTTTCGCTTTTCATAATGGCAATTGCTGTTTCTTAATGGCTTTTATTAAATTGGCATTCCTTTTGAATGTTATTTAGTGTCAAAAAATGATAAAATTTATTTATTCCAAGAATTGACTATATCCCATTTTACAAGCCTTATGCCATTATCATTTTAAATTGACAATGAGTCGATTAGAGATTTTAAGCAAAAAATACGGTGTATAAAGATTATACACTTGTGAAAAGTTTATACTAGAAACTCATAAAAAAAAGCCTCCAGATCTATTGATTTGGAGGCTTATCATTTCAAAAAAAGTTTACTTAATGTTGTTTTTCTTGTCTTTTAAAATCTTCCCTTCTTTCGTGAATTCAAGGTCAATGTCATTTGTTAAATCAACATCGAGATCTTTGTGACCGTAATCGATATGTGTTATTTTTTCATTTGGATAATTTTTAGCCACATAATCTTTGACAGAAGCCGGAATAAAATCAGTTGGAATTGGTTTATCGTCACCATCGACTTCACGATATGATCCATCTTTCCAGAATTCAACTTCAGTTCCATCTTTTAGTTTGACTTCATATCCTTTTTCACCATGTTCGGCGTCTTTTTGCGCGCTTTCGACAGTTGTTTTGCTAAAGTGTTTTTGAAGAAATTCCTGTGCCGGTTTAGGCAATTCAGTGGTTTCAATTTTTTTCTGGGCTTTCGCCGATATTACAAAACCTAGTAATAATCCGGCAAGTATAATTTTTGTTTTCATGATTTTCGTATTAAAATTACTATTACTAGCTAATTTACAACAACTTAAAATTTATTCAAATTAATTTAAGAAAGCTTTAATTTTTTAGCGAAAGCTTTTTTTGCTACATTTAATCTTATATTTTTTATTACTTATAAATAATGACCATAGAAAAAGCAAATAGTCAAGATCACGAAATCCTGACTAAAATCACAAAAAAATCAAAGGCTTACTGGGGATATTCCGATGAACAGATTGCAACTTGGTCTGAATTTTTAACGGTAACTTCAACTTATATTGAAACAGAATCAGTTTATAAATTAACTTTAAAAAATAAAATAGCTGGTTATTACTCTTTTCTTTCTGAAGATGAAAAAACTGTGAAACTAGATAATTTATTTGTGCTTCCGGAATATATAGGGAAAGGATTTGGCCGTCTGTTAATGGAACATTTTTTATTGCAGATCAGTAAAACAAATGCAGATAAAATAATCCTGAATTCAGAGCCTAATGCTGAACAGTTTTATGCAAAATTAGGTTTTGTAAAGACAGGACAAATTGAAACTTCTATTAAGGACAGATTTATGCCTATAATGGAATTAGAATTAAAACATATGGAATTCTAGGAAATAATTTTCAGATTTCATTTTAGTAATAAATAAAACAAATTATATGAAATTCATAACAACATTTTTAATCATTTTTTTAAGCGTGAATGTTTTTGCACAAGAATTGCCGAGCCCATATAATTCGGGTTATGAATTCCCTATTGGCGCAAAGTTTACTATTAAGCTAAATTCTGAAGATCCCAAAAATATAACGTATTCCATAATAAAATTTGAACCTTTTACTGAGATAATTGATACTTTTGAGCATGATGATTTATTTGAAAAAAATGGTCAGGAAGGAACAATCGATTTTTATTTTTGCATAGGAACTCATGGAGAAACTGAAAACGAAAAAAACAAAAACATGCAAGTTCTTTTAATTTTTAAAAACTGGACGAAACTCTCGTTGAAATATATTTCAGAAATTCAACTTAATGAAGAAGATGAATTTAAAGAAACATCAAATATGGGAGCCTATCCTGGTGCTATAGGAAATGAAATGTGGCCCTATATGATAAATACGATACGCTTAAGAGATTTTGAAATCTCCAATAAATAATTTTAAAAAAATTATAAAATGAGAGTAGTAACTTTTCCGACAACGCCAGACTGCGAAATTGTAAGTTCCAGAATTGTAAGTTTTTCTCAGGAACTTGTTTTTAAAGCCTGGACAGACCCAAATCATTTAAAAAACTGGTGGGGACCAAAAGGATTTACTAATACATTTGAAGAATTTGACCTTAGACCAGGTGGAAGATGGAAATTTGTAATGCACGCGCCAGATAAAGGAAACTTTCAAAATGAATGCGAATTTGTAAAAATTGAAAAGCCATGTGAAATTGCATGGATTCGTATTTCTAAACCTTTGTTCAACATAGTAGCAATTTTTGAAAAAGTATCTGATGATAAGACAAATGTCGTTTTCAGAATGGTTTTCGATACTGCAGAAGAATGTGCCAAACTTAGGCCTTATGTGGTAGATAAAAACGAAGAAAACTTTGACCGTCTTGAAGATGAGTTGAGTAAAATGACATTATAAAATTAACTTTATTATTTGCCAAATGGCAAATAATCAAAAAACAACTTTGACTAACTTGCAGTATGAAAGAGTTTATAGAATATATATTGCAATTTGGAAACTTAAACCAGCAGCAACTTGATTTAATTTTAAAAAAAGCAACAGAACGAATCCTCCTAAAAGACGAGTATTTTTCTGAAGCAGGAAAAATTGCGCAGGAAGTTGGTTTTGTTTTAGAGGGAATTATACGAGTTTGTTACTACAACAATAAAGGCGAAGAAATTACCAAATATTTTATTGATGAAAACAATCTTGTAGTAGATCTCGAGAGTTTTAACAATGAAATTTGTTCAAATGCTTATGTGCAAGCAATTACAGACTGCAAAATGCTGGTTTTTTCTAAAAAAGACTGGAAAGAATTATTAGATATTATCATTCCCTGGGAAGCTATCGTAAATAAAATTACCTCAAGGGCATTAATCCAAAAAATAGAAAGAAGAAGTCCGTTGGTTTCTGAAGATGCTACTACCCGCTATTTAACGTTTCTGAAAATTTATCCAAATGTGGTTAACCGTATTCCTCTTTCCTATATCGCGTCTTATTTAGGAATTACACAATCTTCGTTGAGTAGAATTAGAAAAAATATTCGCTAAATTGCTTTTTGCCAAATGGCAAGTGATTTCATTTTCAATTTTAGCAACTTTGCTTCAATAATTAAAAACAATTAAAAATGAAAATAGCATTAATTACAGGAGCTAATAGAAGCATTGGATTAGAAATAACAAAACAGCTTTCAAAAAAAGGATTATTCGTTTATTTAGGAACCCGTGATATTGAAAAGGGAAATACAGTTGTAGAGGAATTAAAAAAAGAAGGATTGGAAAACATCAAAGCGATTGAAATTGATGTTACAAAACCTGTTTCAATAGAAGCTGCACGAAAAAAAATTGAAACTGAGCAGGGAAAATTAGACATTCTGATAAACAATGCAGGTATCAGTGGAGAATTTCCTCAAAATGCGTCAGATACATCAATTACAGCTGTTCAGCACGTATTTGACACCAATTTTTTTGGTGTAATTAGTGTTACACAGGCATTTTTAGGATTACTCAAAAAATCAGAAACTCCAAGAATTAGTAATATCACTTCTGGTTTAGGGTCTTTAACTTTGCATAGTGATCCGAGTTGGAAATATTATAATTTTAAAGCAACAAGTTATATGACATCAAAAGCTGCTTTAAATGGCTACACTATTGCATTAGCGTATGAACTTAAAGATTTGTTATTCAAAGTAAATGCTATAGATCCTGGTTATACAGCGACAGATTTCAATCACCACAGCGGGCCCGGAACTGTCGAAAGCGCTGCAACTTTTATCATCAAACACACTGTAACAGATAGCGATGGACCTAACGGAATGTTTTTTAGTAATGATATTGAAGATGAAACAGAAGTTAGTCCCTGGTAAAAAAAATGAAACTTATTTGAAAACTCCATTAGAAAATAATGGAGTTTTTTTTTTGGCATCTCGAATAGTAAAGAAATAAATTTGATTAATATTGTATTTGTATACTAAATCTATAGAATAAAGAATTATGTCAATAAAAATGCTGACAAAAATAAATCATCTATTACTTTTTTTTGTCATAATTCAAATTAATGCTCAGCAAATAGATAAACAGTCACAGCAGTTTTTAATGGATATAGAAATAAGACCACGAGCTGAATTTACTTCCAATTACATACTTGCCCCTAATGATTCGATCGATCCGTATTTCTATATTACTCAAAGAAACAGGATTTCAATGCAATATGCCAGAGAAAAATGGCTCATTAAATCTGATGTGCAGGAAATTCATCTTTGGGATCAGGAGAATCAGGCTTCTAAAATAGGAAGTATTAATTTTTATCAGTTATTTCTTGAAACAAAGTTTAAATCAATCAACTTCAGATTAGGAAGACAAAGTATATTACTGGACAATGGCCGTCTATTTTCTGACGCTCCCTGGGCACAGCAAGGCCGAGTCCACGAAGGAATACGAATAATGAAATCTTCTAAACATTTTACTAATGACTTTTTCTTTTTGTTTACCAGAAACTATGGTAATGAATTTGAACCAGCTTATTCTCCGGTAGCGTCAAATAAGTACAAATATTTATTGGTAAATAACTTTAATTATCATTTTAATAAAGGTTTTTCTTTTAATTCGCTGAATGTTATTGATTTTTTAGAAGACACAAATTCAGGTAAAATGTATACTCGTGCGACTACAGGCGGAAGAATAGAATTTAAAAAGAAACAGTGGTATTACACACTAAATAGTTATTTACAATTTGGAGATAATCCCAAAGGACAGAAATTATTTGCCTATTATTTTCAACCCGAAATTAAATTGTCTTTACAAAAAATTATTTGGCGCCTCGGTGCTGAAATAATTAGTGGAAGCAGTCCTTCATTATCCACTGGAAAATCAGGTGATTTTGATGTTTTATATGGTGTAACCTGGAAATTTAATGGAAATATGAATGTCTTTACCCGTTTCCCCGCTGATGTCGGCGGAAAAGGCTTGGTAAATCCTTATTTATTTACGACAATACCAATCAATCCTAAGTTATCGTTACGTTCCGATTTTCATCTTTTTTATAATCAATATCCGTTGTTGAATAATTTGGGTCACGAAATGACAAAATTTCTTGGATTCGAAAATGACTTTTCATTAAAATACCAACCTGTAAAAGATTTAGAAATAAATTATGCTTTTTCATTTTATAAATCAACTGAATCAATGAAATACTTACCAAAAATACAGGATGAAAATAAGTTAGCACTATGGAGTTATCTAATGGTTTCTTATTCTTTTAATGCCGTAAATACGAAACGTTATAAAAATTAATGTTTCATTTTTTGTTTGATTGGCTTTAGAAATATTGATAATAGAAATAAAAAAAAAATCTATTCAAAAGGTAAATTATTTGTAGTAATAATATTCCTTATATTCGTTTTCTAAAACTACGCAATATGAAATTAAACCTTATTTGCACATCACTTTTTATTGTTTTTTCTAATTTAATTTTTGCACAAAGTAATTTCTCAGACAATCCTTTAGATGCCGTTTTTGAAACAACAGATTCAAAAAATTTTTGGGAAGCATTTGACAAAATGGACAAGACAAAACAAAATCCGTTTGTTGAATATATGCAAAAAGGCTCTCTTGGTGTTAAAGGATTTACGGAGAACAGAATACTTAATGCAGATTCTCTTTTTTCTGCGGTAAAGAAAAGAAAAGCAAATTACGAACTTTCAAGAAATGTTTTGGATGGTCTTCCTTCTAAGGAAAAGCGAGTAAGAGCCATATATAGTGCTTTAAAATATTGGTATCCAAAGGCAAAATTCCCTCCTATTTATTTTGTTTATGGAAGATTTAATTCAGGCGGAACTTCTTCTCCTGAAGGAATTATAATTGGAACTGAAAAGCTTCAGAATTTGGATGGAATTTCAGGTTTAATTGCACATGAACTCATTCACTATCAGCAAAAGATAGAAGGAAAAGATGTGCTGTTGAAATGGTGCTTGCTTGAAGGAGGCGCAGATTTTATAGGTGAACTTATTTCAGGAGAATCAATAAATAAGTTTGAATATAAATATGGAGAACAAAACCTGGATAAATTATGTCAGGAATTTTTAACTAGATTAAAAAATCCTGATTATCAGGATTGGCTATACGGTACCTCTAAAAAAGATGACAGACCAAATGATTTAGGATATTGGATAGGCTATAAAATAACAGAAGCTTATTTTAATAAACAGAAAGACAAACAAAAAGCAATTGATGAAATAATCAATATAAAAGATCCAATGCAATTTTTAAAGCAAAGTGGTTTTTTAGATGCCTATATTGAAAAATATCAAAAATCGAAAAAAGAAAGTTTTGATGATTTTTTCAAATAAAAAAATGCCTTAATTTCTTAAAACGTTTCTTCTTGAGCTGTCAGAGCCAGTCAAACCATTAATTACTAGTTTAACTTTTCTAAATTTAAAGTAAATTAAAAATCAGAATTTCACTTTGTATATACATCATCAAATCTTATAGTTGTTAAAACAAAAAAACAGACGAGGCTCGCTATTTTTTGTACTTTTAATGCCCAAAGAAAAACTTCCATAATGAGATTTTACATCAATACAGAACATTTGAGAAAGGAAATTGAATATCCTCAACGATATCGGTCTCAAAATCTTATCAAAAGCTCTGTTGTTGTGTTTTTTGTGATTCTACTCTTTCTTTTATTGTTTAGACCATTTGGAGTCTACGATCCGGAACTCAGGATGCATTATTTATTCATTTGTTTTTTTCATGCTTTTGTTCCGGCACTAATTCTCTTTGTTTATTTTGGAGTATTGAATTATTTCAGAAAAACTAAAAATCAAAAATGGACCTTGCTTAATGAATACTTTCAAATTGGAGTATTATTATTCCTGATGGGTATGGCGAGTTTCCTGATGAGGGATTTACTTTATAATAATCCAAACAACTGGTCATGGAATTACTTCTTTGAAGAAATCAGAAATTGTATTGTTGCGGGTATATTTTTCTATTTTCTTTTAAGATTATCCAGTTTCTATTTTGAATCAAAAAAAGGATCTCCATTTGTTCTTCAATTCATCCCGTTGGCAGCTGAGCCTGAAAAAACAATTTTAAAATCTAATCTTTTTATTAGCACACAAGTAAAACAAGATGATTTTAGCCTCGATATACATCAATTACTCTTTGTAAAAGCAGATGGTAACTATATCGAGTTGACAAAATCTAATGGCCGCGAAATTACTACAGAAGTAAAAAGAATTTCTTTAACTCAATTTGAATCTCAAATAACAGATTTCCCTCATTTTTTTAGATGCCACAGAACCTATTTAGTAAATATGTTTAAGATCGAAAAAGTATCTGGAAATTCGCAGGGTTATCTTTTATCTTTTGATGAAACCAATTTAAAGATTCCGGTTTCCAGAAAACAAATCGATAGTTTTAACAATTATTACGAGGAGCTTCGCAGTAAATATATTGCTTAGGCTTGTTGTTCGTCACAAAAGCTAGTTACCAGTAACAACCCTTGCTCTCACTGCATTTTCTTGTTGTACGTTTGTCATCAATAACGCAAAACCAATTTATTATGTCAACTGCAACCACTGTTCCAAATGAAGATTCTGGTTCTTCAAAAAAATTATTATATATAGATAATATCAAAGTTTTACTGACAATATTAGTTGTACTCCATCACACTTTTATTGCCTACAGTTCTTCTAAAGGCTGGTATTATAATGAACCTAGTAGTTTTTTAGGCGCACGGGCTATTATGACCATGTTTGTTAGTATCAATCAGTCTTTCTTTATGGGGTGTTTTTTCCTTTTGGCAGCCTATTTTACAGACGCTTCATATTCCAAAAAAGGAGTATCAAAATTTATTAAAGACAGACTAACAAGACTGGGGATTCCTTTAGTATTCTATTCTTTCATCCTTACACCATTTATGTGTTATCTGGTTTACTATTTTGCAAAAAAGCATCACATCACTTATTTTGAATATCTAAGCGGATATAATAGTTGGATCGATGTAGGAGTTACATGGTTTGTGGCGGCACTTTTACTTTTTACGTTAATTTATGTAATAGCAAAAATGATATTTAAAGTTGGTTGGAACAAAACTACGGTAGTGCCAAATTCAAAAAGCATATTATTGTTTGCTTTTGCATTAGGAATTATTAGTTTCCTGGTAAGAATTATATTTCCAGTGGGATGGGTTCTTGAGCCAATTGGTTTTCAGCTTGGACATTTTCCGCAATATATTGCACTATTTATTATTGGATTATTAGCCGCAAAAAATAACTGGTTTGACGAACTTTCGGAGAAAAAAGGCAGACAACTAAAAAGATCGGTATATTTATGTTTGTTATTTTTTCCAGTATTTTTTATCATTAGTTTTAAACTAAATACACCTTCTTCCTGGTTTTGCGGAGGCCTTCATTGGCAAGCATTATTATATGCAGTTTGGGAACAATGGATTGGTATATCGATAGTAACAGCATTATTGATCAAAGGAAAAACAAACTGGAATACTTCTTCAAAATTACTTACGAAAGCATCACGCAGTAGTTTTGCTGTTTACATTTTTCATCCTTTGGTAATTATTGTATTCACTTTAGCGATAAGAAACTGGGCTATAGATCCGGTGATAAAACTTTTGGTTGTAGCTCCGTTAATAGTATTAGGAAGTTTTGTACTTGGGTCACTTATTTTATTAATTCCTGGAGTAAAGAAAATTATTTAGTATTTCATTTTAAATTAGTGAAATTATAGTTTAGAATTTACTCAGAAACTTAAAATCATCTAACAAAAGCGTTGAGATTTTATCACTAAGAGTTTACAGAAAAAAACAAACAGTTTATCAATGAGGTTTCTGCTTAATCTCCAAATTTTTGAAACTGATCCTCTTTAAAAATCAATATTAAAAAATGTGGCAAAATTTAAGCATAAAAAAACTCCTTAATTTCTTAAGGAGTTTTTTGGTGGGGATTACGAACTAGTTTACGAACCATTTTTTGCATGATTTGAAGAAAATTTCGATAAAATAATTTATTTAAACATGTACTTACCTTGAAACCATAAGCTAATTATCGAAAAGATATTTCTTATATTAGCCTAGTCAGAATCTAATTTCTGGCATAAAGACATAATAATTGTTTACTGCAATTTTAATGTCTACAAACAATTGATCTGAAGTTCCTCAGAATCAAAAAACACACTACTAATGAAACTTTTTAGAGACTTCAAATCGTACAATGATTACATTGGTTTGAACAAACCATTGGACAACGACATTGATGTTGGATACTACGACCCGCCAAACATGCTTTTGAAATCAGAAGCGGTAATGGTTGATTTTTACAGAATTTCAATCAAAATAAATTTTAAGAGTAAAATTACACCTACAGAGAAACCAATTAATGCAGTGTTTTTCAATAGTCCTGAGTTAGTTTTGACTACAGGCTGGGATGTTGAACCAACATATACTGGAATGTATCTGCAGCTTTCCAAAAAAATAATTGAGGAAAACCGTTTTTTATTCAAAACCTATTTAGACTATGGACAGCACGAGGCATTATATTTGACAGAAGAAGAAATACAAGAGATTAGTCTGGTTTTTAAATTAATGATAAAATATTACGAAAGTGATAAAAAACATTTTTACGTTCTACTTTCCTATGTTAATGTTTTGGTTTCGTTAGTTGAAGCATTTTACAAAAGACAGTTTTCAACCGATCCAAAACAATACAATCACATCATATCCGAATTTCAACAAAGTTTAATTGATTATTACAATCAACCTGTCTCTCAAATTCCGAATGTTCAATATTTTGCCGATAAATTGGGGCTAACCGCTAATTATTTGGGCGATATTGTAAAACATTTTACTCAAAAATCTACACTTGAAAATATTCATGAATTTGTTATCAGAAAAGCAAAAGAGCTTTTGGAACAAAATCCTCAAATGAAAACCGCAGAAGTCGCTTATGAATTAGGTTTTGAATACCCCAATTATTTTTCAAAGTTTTTTAAAAAACAAGTTAATCTCACACCGAAAGAATACCGATTGCAGCTTGTCCAAATCAATAATAAAACGCCTTCGTAAGATGGCGTTTTTTGTTATCCGTAATTTGTATCCTTTTTATCAGTGATCCGTTTCCTTTGCTTCTCTAGGCTGGACTTAAATTTGTGTCATTAAAAAAAATAAAGATGAAAGACGAAGAAAATTCAAGAAGAAAATTTATTCAGCAAACGGCACTTGCTGGTGCTGGTTTGCTATTTGCATCCAATTTAGTGACAGCAACGAATACTTCCTATCACAAACAAACTGACGATAATAAAACAAACAATATGAAAACAAGAAAACTAGGAACTCTTGAAGTTTCAGAAATTGGTCTTGGATGCATGAATATGGTCGGAAACTACAATCCGCCTGCAAATCATCAACAATCTATTAAAACGATACGTACGGCGTTTGAAAATGGAGTTCTATTTTTTGACACAGCAGAAGTATATGGTCCCTATACAGATGAAAAACTTGTTGGTGAAGCGCTGGCGCCTTTTCGTAATGAAGTCAAAATTGCCACAAAATTTGGGTTTGCAATCGATGGTACTGTTGGATTAGACAGTAGGCCAGAGCGAATCAAGAAAGTTGTTGAAGAATCACTTACGCGTCTCAGAACCGACCATATTGATTTATATTATCAACATCGAGTTGATCCTAACGTACCAATCGAAGAAGTTGCGGGAACTATTAAAGAGCTTATTCAACAAGGCAAAGTTTTGCATTTTGGACTTTCCGAAGCAAGTGCAAAAACAATACAGCGGGCACATGTTGTTCAAAAAGTATCCGCTGTTCAGTCAGAATATTCATTGTGGACACGTAATGTCGAGTTAAATGGAGTGCTTAAAACCTGTGAAGAATTAGGCATCGGATTCGTTCCGTGGGCTCCTGTAGGTGCCGGTTTTTTGACTGGTAAATATGATACAACTACTAAATTCGATAAAGAATTTGATTTTCGTGCGGGCTTTCCTCGTTTTTCAAAAGAATTTTTACCTTTGAACATGCCTATGATAGAGTGGCTAAAGGATTATGCTAAAAGCAAGAATGCAACACCCGCTCAAATCGCCTTAGCATGGTTACTTGCTAAAAGCCCAAATATTGTTCCAATTCCTGGCACTCGAAGTGAGGAACATTTATTAGAAAATCTAGGAGCATCAAAAATTAATTTAACAAAAGAAGATATTCAAAGTATAGAAATCTGTTTTACAAAATTCCCTGTTTAT